>OLPI01001694.1_pt1 | contig 19087 bp, 12 predicted proteins | sample 1672361 | NCBI WGS metagenome assembly OLPI01 (sample SAMEA3136675, study PRJEB25190) | human gut metagenome
CACCGGCCCCAGCACCTCGGGGATGACATCGCCCGCCTTCCGCACGATAACCGTGTCGCCCACGCGCACGTCCTTGCGGTGCACCTCGTCCAGGTTGTGCAGCGTCGCCCGGGCCACCGTGGAGCCGGCCACCACCACGGGCACCAATTCCGCCACCGGCGTGAGCGCGCCGGTGCGCCCCACCTGCACGGTGATGTCGCGCAGAAGCGTCGTCTTCTCCTCGGGCGGGAACTTGAACGCGATGGCCCAGCGCGGCGCGCGGGCCGTAAAGCCCATGGCACGCTGGCGGGCGAAGTCGTTCACCTTTACCACCACGCCGTCGATCTCGTAGGGCAGCGACTCGCGCCGATCCAGGCACTCGCGGCAGAAGCCGCGCACTTCCTCGGCGGTGGCGCACAGCCGCACGTCCGGGTTCACGTGGAAGCCTGCCTTCCGCAGCCACTGCAGAAGCTCCCACTGACCCTCCACTTCCAAGGCGCCGTCGTCGGCGATGGCGTACATAAAGGTAGAGAGGTCGCGCATCTTCGTCACGGCCGGATCCTTCTGGCGCAGCGAGCCGGCGGCGGCGTTGCGCGGGTTCGCGAACGGGGCACGGCCTTCCTCCTCGGCGGCGGCGTTCAAGGCCTCGAAGCTCTTCTTCGGCATGTACACCTCGCCGCGCAGCTCCAGCGTCTCCACCCCCGGCGCGATGGCACCGCGTGCCTCGTCGCGCAGGCGCAAGGGCACGTCGCGCACGGTGCGCATGTTCACGGTCACATCCTCGCCGGTGGTGCCGTCGCCGCGGGTGGCCGCCCGCACGAGCACGCCGTCCTCGTAGGTGAGCGCAATGGAGCTGCCGTCGATCTTCAGCTCGCAGCACAAGGGCGGAAGCGAGCCGCCGCAGGCCTCGGCGGTGCGCTCCATCCACTCGTCAAGCTCGTCCAAATCCATGGCATTGTCGAGCGAGTACATGCGACGCTCGTGCACCACCGGCGCGAACTGCTCGCCCACATACCCGCCGACCCGCTGGGTGGGCGAGGAGGCCGTCACCAGCTCCGGGTGCGCCGCCTCTATCTCGCGCAGCTCCCGCATGAGCGAGTCGAAGGCCGCGTCCGAGATGGTGGGGGCGTCCAGGGCGTAGTACTGGTAACTGTGGTGCTCGATCTCGCGCCGGAGCGCCTCGGCCCGCGCCGCCGGATCGCTCGTCGCCTTCGCCAGGTCCGCCCCGTCGAACAACGGGTTCTGTTCTGCGTCCATGCCATTCGCCTTTCTCGGATTACGCCAATCCTGTCTTTTCATCTCGGGAAATCGCAGGGCCGGTTTCGGGCAAGAATTTCGAGTTGTTAGAGTTTTGCCCTTCCCTCAGCTCTCCCTTCAAGGCACCCTATCGTAGAAATGTTGGGATTTTGCGGAAACCTAGGAGCGAATTCGGAGAAACAGAGCTTCCCAAAGTCTAACAACTCGAAATTTTCGCCAAAAACACGCCTCCGCTTCTCCCAGAGAGTCAATTGATCCTGCCGGGGTAACAAAGAGGCCCGGAAGCGTTTCCGGGCCTCGTCGGTCGCCGCGCCTATGGTATCACTGGCACGGCCGTAGTGCTGCCAACTCCTCGCCTAGCGGGCATCGCTTCCCAAGGGTGCGACTCCCCAACGGCGCATCGCACTTCCTAGTGGGTGTGGGCCACGATGGTCGCCTGGGGCAGCGACACGCCGTAGACGGCCATCTGCACGCCGCGGGCCATCAGGAAGAAGCCCAAGAACAGCGCGAAGGTGCCCGGCCACAGGAAGAACGCGATACCGCAGAACAGCGACACGATGCCGGCGAACAGCACCCAGCCCCAGCCGGGAAGCGCGTCGCGGAAGCGGACGGCGGCCACAATCTCGAAGATGCCATAGGCCACGACGAAGATGCCCATGACCCAGGGGATCACCACGGCTGACGCTATGGGGTGCACGATGAACAGCACGCCCAAAATGATGTCGCAGATGGCGTAGGCGAGCGCCCAGCCGGACAGCCCCTCGGCCTCGCGGTACTTGAAGTAAGCGTAGGCGTCCACGATGCCCGCGGCCAGAAACATGCAGCCGGCGATGACGGCGATGCTCACCAGCGTGAGCCCCGGCACCATAAGCAGCACGAACCCGATGATGACCAGGGCAATGCCCGCGGCGAACAGGCCCCAGTTGCGTCCTACCTTGATGTCCATGATAATCACAACTCCTTAACCCTTTGACGATCTGCCATCGCAGTGTGTTACGGTGACGATATTCATTCTAGAAGCGGGAATGTGAGAATTACGCCGCGCGCCCCTCCCGTTTCCGACAGGATTGCGCTGCGTTGGCGCTGCGTTTCATGAGGGTTTCGCTCATTATTTGGAAGGCGGGGAAAAGATGTCCGGGGGAGAAAGCGCGAACGACACGGGAGGCGTGAAAGAGATGGAAGCGACGCATGATACGAGGACAACGGAAAAGGGGCACGACCTGGACGTGGCCCCCGGCCGCAGCAACGCCGAGTTGGCCCGGCTCTTGCCGCACCCGGCCGCCGACGCCAACAAGTACACCCGCGGGCATTTGAGCCTCGTGGCCGGCTCGGCCGCCTACCCGGGAGCGGCCTGCCTGGCGGCCGCGGCCGGCGAGCGGACCGGCGCCGGCTACACCGAGGTGTTCTGCGCGGGGAAATCGATGATCACCGTGCGCGGCTGGCGCCCCTCGCTTGTGGTGCGCGACTGGAGAGCGTGGAAGCCGGCCAAGGCGCCCGCGCCCCGGCCGGGTCACCCGACCGCCTGCGTCATCGGCTGCGGCTTCGACGCGGCGGAGACGTCCCTCACCTCGCTTCTTATGGAAACGGTGCGGAGCTGGGAGGCGCCTCTGCTCATCGACGCCCTCGCGCTTCTCGCCAACGCCACCGGATTGCGCCTGGCCCGCGAGCGGGCCGCAGCCGGGCGCGCGACGTTACTCACGCCCCACGGCGGCGAGGCGGCGCGGCTGGCTCAAGGGGCCCGGGAGGCCCTGGAAGAGGCCGAGGTCGCAGCGACCCGCGGAACGCGCAGCCCCCTTGCGGAGGCTGCGGCCGCCCTCTCCCCCGCAAGTCGCGCCACGCTAGCCGAAGCCGCCCCGGCGCCGGCCGCCCTGGCCCGCGCGCTCGCCGAGGCCTACGGAGCCGTTGTGGCCCTCAAGGGCCCGGTGACCTTCATCGCCTCTCCCGACGGCACCGCCGAGGTCATGGACCGGGGCACTTCCGCGCTCGCCAAGGCCGGCACCGGCGACGTGCTCGCCGGAATGATCGGCGCCCTGCTGGCCCAAGGGCTCGACCCTCGCGACGCCGCAGCCCTCGGTTGCGCCCTGCACGCCGAGGCGGGGCGGGCCGCCGCGGCAGCCTTCACCGACATCTGCGCCAGCGCCGAGGATCTCGTCACCTTCCTTCCCGAGGCCATCCGCGCCATCGCCCCCTAGGAGATTCGGGGGCCCGTACGCCCGGGCCCGCCCGCACGGGGTTCCCTGGACCCACGGCCCCGCCCGCACAGCTCGCCCCGGCGCCGTTCGCAAGGCGCGCCGCGCCTCCCCTATTGACGAGGGTTAATAGCGAATCTCATCGCATTTGCGGCTTCAAGGCCTTATACTGGGATGTCATCGAGAGCAGAAAGGGGAGGTCGTGCACGCCGTCAAAGTCGACAGCCGCAAGATCATGGCCGCAGGCCTGGTCATCGTTGCCGTCTTCGCCGCCGTCGCCATCACGGTGAACCTGTTCTACTTGGGGCAGATCCAGTCCCTCGTGCGCAACACCACGACCACCTCGGTCATGGAGCTGGCCACCGCCCGCGCCCGCTACCTGGACGAATGCCTCACCTCCGACCAGAACTCCGTGAAAAGTCTCGCCCACTTCATCGCCGACATCACCCCGCAAGAGGCCCGCGACCAGGTGAAGGACTTCATCTCCACCCACGAGGCCGCCGCCGCCTGGATTCGCTCCAAGGATGGCACCACCTGGTGTTCCTCAAGCGAGACCGACCTGTACGATCCGGCCTTGGAAGACGAGCTGTTCGGCCCGGCCATGGCCGGCGAGACCGGCTCCTCGGAGATGTACCTCGGCCACGCCGGCGAGCGCCGCATCCTCTTCTACGCCCCCATCGTCGACGCGCCCGCCACCGCCGGCCCCGGGACGACCACCACACCTGCGGATCCCGATGACGTCCTCGGCGCCGTCTACGTCTCCTACCCCGCCGACGAGCTGCAGAACTCCTATGGCACTGCCTATTCCAGCGCCGGCGCCACCTTCGTCGTCGACTCCTCCGGCACCATCGTGCTCGACGCCAACCGCGGCGCCGACGAGGCGGTCCAGGGCAGCCTTTCAGCCCTCATCAACGACAACGCCGACTCGGCCCAGGTCTCCTCGTTGCTCGCCGGCATCGCCTCCGACACCTCCGGCAGCCTCGTCATGACCCTCGACGGCGCCGACCAGTTCGTCTTCTACACCCCCATCAGCGCCAAGAGCGGCTGGTCGCTCGTGACCATCCTGCCGCTTTCGGTGGTGGAATCCGACGGCACGCAGATCGTCGGCATCACCAACCAGATGGTGGCCGTGCTCGCCGTGGCCGTGGCCGTGGCGGCGGCGGCCATGGTGGCCCTCATGGTGTACCGGCGCCGCCGCGAGCACCGCTACGAGCAGTACATCCAAAGCGTGTACTCGGCCATCGGCGCCAACATCGACACCGCCATCTTCATCGTCGACCGCAAGGAGCGCCTCATCGAGGCCGTCTTCGAGAACACCCAGGACATCCTCGGCATTCCGGCCCGCGACTTCTTCGTCCCCAACGAGCTGTCGCCCAACGAGGCCTACACCCACGTGGCCGCCATCGTGCACTCCGGCGCCGGCGACAAGGCGCGCACCTGGGAATTCGAGGCGCACAACCCGGCGCTGGGCCGCTCGCAGTGGCTGCGCATGACGGCACGGCCCGTAATGCTCGCCGAGCGCGAGAAGACCATCTTCTCACTCACCGACGTCACCGCCGACCACGAGATCCGCGCTCGCCTCGAACGCGCCGCCACCGCCGCCGAGGACGCCAACCGCACCAAAAGCTCGTTCCTCTCCTCCATGAGCCACGACATCCGCACGCCCATGAACGCCATCCTGGGCTTCTCCACGCTCATCGACCGCGAGGCCGACAACCCCGCCCACGTGCGCGACTACAACCGCAAGATCGCCACCTCCGGCCAGCACCTTTTGGGGCTCATCAACGACGTGCTGGACATGTCGAAGATCGAGGCCGGCAAGACCACCCTGGCGGAAAGCGCCTTCGCCCTTTCCGGCACCGTGGAATCCGTCGAGGCCATGATGCGCCAGCAGACCGATGCAAAGAACCAAGTGTTCACGGTGGAAGTGGACAAGGTCGAGCACGATCGGCTCGTCGGCGACGAGGGGCGGCTGCGCCAGATCCTCATGAACCTTCTCTCCAACGCCATGAAGTATACCCCGGAGGGCGGCCACATCCTCTTCCGCGTCGACGGCTCCGCCAAGCGCCACGGCGAGCTGCAGCACCTGCGCATCATCGTCCGCGACGACGGCATCGGCATGTCGAAGGACTACCTCGCCACCATCTTCAACTCGTTCACCCGCGAGGAGTCGAGCCTCACCAACAAGGTTCAGGGAACGGGCCTCGGCATGGCCATCACGAAGAACCTCGTGGACCTGATGGGAGGCACCATCTCCGTGGAAAGCGAGTTGGGGACGGGCAGCACCTTCATCGTCGATCTGGACTTCCCGCCGGCCGGCGACGAGTCGGACGGCAGCGAGGGCGGCGACGGAAAGCGAGCCGGCGACGCCAGCGGGACCGACGGGAACGCCCTGGCGCACAAGCACGTCCTCGTGGCGGAGGACAACGCCCTGAACGCGGAGGTCATCACCGCCATCCTGAACATCCACGATGCCACCTGCGAGGTGGCGGCCAACGGCGAGGAGGCCGTGGCGAAGTTCGGGATGAGCGCCCCGGGCACCTTCGACATGATCTTCATGGACGTGCAGATGCCCGTCATGAACGGCCACGACGCCGCCCGGGCTATCCGCGCGATGGATCGCCCCGACGCCGGCACCATCCCCATCATCGCCATGACGGCCAACGCCTTCGCCGAGGACGAGCGCCAGGCCCTCGCCTGCGGCATGAACGCCCACGTCGCCAAGCCCATCGACGTCCACGCCCTGGAACGCGTAGTAGCCGAGCTGTCTTAGACGGGCTTTTCGTGGAAGGCGGCCGCGGGGGTGCGCGAGGCGGTCGTCGTGAGGGCGGCCGCCTCGTTTTCGCTTCGTACGCCTGAGCGGGACATGATGCGTTGCACGAAAATGCGCGTTGCGTCGCGCTTGCGAGCAGCTGGAAGGGGATTCTGGCCAAAAACAGGCCGCAGACTGGCAGTTTGGACTTACTTTTTGGCCATCGTACCGTCTGTTGGGAGAGTTCCTTGTAGCTTCTTTGAGTTTTCCCAGCTCAGAGGATCGGAGGTTGCAGCCGTGAAATGAGCTGGGCGATGCCATTACAGCTAGCGGCCCGTTTTTGGCCAAAATGCGGTCCAGAGACCCTTCCAAATGCAGTCGGCGATACTTTTTTGGCCACAGCGCGGGAGGCGGCCCTCGCGGGTGCGAACCGCGCCGCACGACACCCTGGGATTCTACCCAGCCGCAGGCGCTCCCGGGAGGTCGTCCAGCAGGGCGCGGGCGTCCTTGAACTGGCGGGTGAGCTCCTCCATGGGGTCGCGCCGCCGCTCGGTGGCCGCCACCGACTCCTCGGTGATGGCCATGGCGCAGGCCACGGCATCGGTATGGGTGTAGGACAGCGAAAGGGGGATCTCCCGCACGCCCTGCTCGCGGGCCACTTCGCGGGCGCGCCCGGTGAGCACCACGTAGGGGCGCCCCTTGCTCGTGCGGCGCACTTCCACATCGAGCCAGCCGATGCCCTCGGAAAACCCCGTGCCGAGCGCCTTCAGCACCGCCTCCTTGGCGGCGAAGCGCGTGGCGTAGTGCACCTCGGGATGGGCGTGCCCGTCGCAATAGGCCCGCTCGGCGGCAGAGTACACCTTCTCCACGAAGGCCGGCGAGCGATCGATGATCTTGCGCATGCGCGCGATTTCCACGATGTCCACGCCGAGGCCCACTTCCTCGTTGGGCACGTCCATGGCAAGCGCGCCATCGACGACGGCTTGGGGTTTCTTCGATCGGGCCACTCCATCTGCCTTTCAGATCATCGGGGATACGCAAAGGCGCCGCCGCGGGATCGAGCGCGGCGCCGAAAGAGACTCATAGCTATTCGACCGTCACCGATTTCGCGAGATTGCGGGGCTGGTCCACGTCGCAGCCGCGTTTGACGGCCACGGCGCGCGAGAGCAGCTGCAAGGGCACGCTGGCCGTGATGGGCGAGAAGGCGTCGCGCACCTTCGGCACGTAGATGACGTGGTTGGCGTGCTTGGCGATTTCCTCGTCGCCCTCGGTGGCCACGGCGATGATGCAGGCACCGCGGGCCCGGGACTCTTGTAAATTCGACACCACCTTGTCGTAAACGGGACTCTTCGTCGCGATGGCCACCACGGGGAATCCCTCGTCAATAAGGGCGATGGGGCCGTGCTTCATCTCGCCGGCGGCGTAGGCCTCGGCGTGCAGGTAGCTGATCTCCTTCATCTTAAGGGCGCCCTCGTAGCTGGTGGCGGCCCCCATGCCCCGGCCGATGAACAGGGCGCTTGTCGCGTCCACCATGGCGTCGGCCGCCGCCTCCACCGCCGGATCGCAGTCGGCGAGGATGCGCTCGACCTGCTCGGCGGTATCGGCCAGCTCGCTGAACAGAAGCTTGATCTGCCGGCCGGTCAGCCGGCCCACCGCCTGGCCGAGCAGCATCGCCAAAAGCGTGAGGGAGACGACCTGCCCCAAAAAGCTCTTCGTGGAGGCCACGGCGATCTCCTTGTTGGCCTTGGTGTAGATGACGCCGTCGGATTCGCGGGCCACCGGGCTTCCCACCACGTTCGTGATGCCGAAGACCTTCGCCCCCTTCACGCGGGCGTCGCGGATGGCGGCCAGCGTGTCGGCCGTCTCGCCCGATTGCGATACGGCCACGACCAGCGTCGTGGGCGTGATGATGGGATTGCGGTAGCGGAACTCGCTGGCGACCTCCACCTCGCAGGGGATGCGCGCCCAGCTCTCGATGAGGTTCTTGGCGATAAGGCCCGCATGGTAGGAGGTGCCGCACGCAATAATGTAGACGCGATCGACCAGGTTGAGCTCGGCCGGCGTCATGTCCAGCTCGTCGATGACCAGCGAGCCGGCAACCAGGCGGCCGGCCAGCGTATCGCGGATGACGCGTGGCTGCTCGTGAATCTCCTTCAGCATGAAGTCGGGGTAGCCGCCCTTTTCGGCGACGTCGAGATCCCAATCGACATGGGTGACGTCGGGCTTAATGGGGTTGCCGGCCTCGTCGTAGTACTCGATGCCATCGGGGCGCAGGCGCGCCATCTGCCCGTCGGCGAGCACCACCACATCGCGCGTGGCGTCGATCATCGCGATGATGTCGGAGGCCACGTAGCTGCCGGTCTCGCCGCAGCCCACCACGATGGGGGAATCCTTGCGGCAGGCGATGATCGTGCCCGGCTCGGCATCGGCCATGACGGCCAGGCCGTAGGCCCCGACGAGCCGCGCGGCCGCCTCGGCCACCGCCGCACGCAGGTCGCCGGGGCCTTCGGCGAGCATGCGGTGGTAGGACTCCTCCACGAGGTGCGCCACCACCTCGGTATCCGTCTCGCTCTTGAAGACGTGCCCGCGGCCGACGAGCTCCTCGCGCAGCTCGGCGAAGTTCTCGATGATGCCGTTGTGCACCACGGCGATGTCGCCGGAGCACGAGGTGTGCGGGTGCGCGTTGGCCTCGCTCGGCTTGCCGTGAGTGGCCCAGCGGGTGTGCCCGATGCCGCAGGTGCCCGTCATTTCGAAGTGGCCGAGGGTGTGCGCGAGCTCGGCCACCTTGCCCTTGCGCGTGATCACCTGAATGCCGCCGTCCTGCTCCACGGCCACACCCGCCGAGTCGTAGCCGCGGTATTCCATGCGGGTGAGCCCCTCCACCAGGATGGGAGTGGCGCTCGCCTCACCGGTATAGCCGACGATTCCGCACATAGATGCTCCTTTATCGAAAGCGGGCGGCACGAGGCCGCCCTCACTCATTTGCCGGTTCGCTATTGTACCGAAGGGGCGCCGTCCCCGGCCGCCTTCCACGAAAAGCGCGGAGCTACCCGCGGATCTCGGCTCCGGTGGCCTTTTCCACCTTTGACACGAGCTTGCCGTGGGCGCGCTCCACTTCCTCGCTGGTCAGCGTGCGATCGGGGGCGCGGTACACGAGGCTGTAGGCCATGGACTTCTTGCCGGCGCCCACGCGCTCCGCATCGCGGTACACGTCGAACAGCGCCACGGATTCCAGAAGCTTCCCGCCGGCCGAGGTCATCACCTGGACCATCTTCTCGTGGGGCACGTCCTCGGCCACCACGAAGGCCTGATCCACCGTGACGGCCGGGAAGGTGGGCACGTCCACGTAGTCGCGGGCCGGACGGGCCGCGCGCACGAGGGCCGCCACGTCCAGCTCGAAGGCCACCACGGGCGGCTCGGCCCCGAAGGCGTCGACCACGAGCGGATGAACCTCCCCCACCCAGCCGACGACCGCGCCGTTGGCCATCATCTCGGCGGCGCGGCCCGGCTGCAGCTGCGGGGCCTCATCGGCGGAAAGCGCCCGGAAGCGCACTTTGGGCAGCGCCAGCTCGCGGGCCAGGTTCTCCAGCACGCCCTTGGCGTCGAAGAAGTCGAAGGGCACCGCTGGCGCGTTCCACGCCCCGTCGCGCATGGAACCGGCCAGAACGCCGGCGAGCTTCTTGCGCTCCTTGGCCTTCTTGCGTCCCTCGGCGGCGGCGAACACCGTGCCGATCTCGTAAAGCTGGATGTTCTTCACGCCGCGGGCCTGGTTATAGGCCACCGAGCGCAGAAGCCCGGGAACGATGGACTGGCGCATGACCGACATGTCGGCGTTCAGCGGGTTCAGAAGCTCCACGGCCAGGCCCAGCCCCTCGGCGGGCAGGCGCAGCCGCTCGATGTCGCCGGGCTCGGCGAAGGAGGAAGTCATGGTCTCATTCATGCCGGAGGCGCGCAGGGTGTCGTTGATCACGCGCACCGTCTCCTGCTCCGGCGTGCGCGCGCCCACGCGCTCGCGGCCGCCGGGCAGCGTCGGGGGGATGCGGTCCATGCCCCACAGGCGCAGCACTTCCTCGTACAAGTCGATCTCGCGCTCCAGGTCGGGACGGAAGGTGGGCGGCAGCACCGAGAGCACGGAGGCGTCGTCAGTGGCCTCAACGGCACAGCCGAGGCGCACGAGAATGTCCTCAATGAAGTCGGCGGGAATGTCGGCCCCCATCATGGCCACAAAGCGCGGGATGCGGAAGATGAGCTCCGGACGGGCGGTGGGAAGCTCGTAGACGTCCACCACCCCGGGGCGCACCGTGCCCCCGGACACCTCGGCCAGAAGGGCCGCCGCGGCCTGGGAGACCACTTCGCACAGATGATCGTCCACACCGCGCTCGTAGCGCATGGAGGCCTCGGAGATAAGGCCCAGATTGCGGCTCGTGCGGGAGGTGCGGCCGCGCTCGAAGGCGGCGGACTCCAAAAGCACGCAGGTGGTCTCCTCGGTGACCTCGCTGTTCTCGCCGCCCATGACGCCGGCGAGCGCCACGGCGCGCTCGGGTGTGGCGATGACCGTCATGTCCTCGGTGAGCGCGCGGTCCTCGCCGTCCAGGGTGGTAAGGTGCTCGCCGTCGGCGGCGGCGCGCACGACGATATGGGCGCACCCGTCAGCGCTGGCCACTTTCGCGAAATCGAAGGCGTGCAGCGGCTGGCCGTAGAGGTACAGGATGTAGTTCGTCACGTCCACGACGTTGTTGATGGAACGGCCCCCGGCGGCGGTCACGCGCTCGGCGAGCCATTCGGGCGAGGGCCCCACCTTCACGTTGTCGATGACCCGGGCGGTGTAGCGCGGGCAGCGCGCGGCATCGGGCACCTCAACGGTGACGGCGCCGGCCACGTCCTCGCCGGCAGTGACGGCGGGCAGCTTCTCCACATCGGCAGCCAGCGGCCAGGTCACCGGCTGCTGGTACATGGCGCCCACCTCGCGGGCCATGCCCACCATAGACAGGCAGTCCGGCCGGTTCGGCGTGATCTCCAGGTCGAGCACGGTATCTCCCGCGCCCATGAAGTCCGCCATGGGCTGGCCGACGGGCGCGTCATCGGGAAGCACCCAGATGCCGGAGTGGTCCTGCCCCAGCCCCAGCTCGCGCTTCGAGCAGCACATGCCGCAGCTCACCACCCCGCGCAGCTTCGACTTCTTGATCTTGAAATCGCCGGGCAGCACCGCGCCCACGAGCGCCACGGGCACCTTGATGTCCGCCGCGATGTTCGGCGCCCCGCAGACGATCTGCACGGGTTCCTCGGCGCCCACATCCACCGTCACCACGTGCATGTGGTCGGAATCCGGATGCGGCTCGCAGGTGAGCACGTGTCCCACCACAACGCCCTCGAAGGCCTCGCCGGTCTTCTCCACGCCTTCCACGCCCGTGCCCGTCAAATCGAGCCGGTCGCAGAACGCCTTCAAATCCTCCGGCACCGCCGTATACTCAGAAAGCCACTTCAAAGATACTTTCATACTGATTTCTTTCTCTTAATCGCCTGCTTCTTATGGCAACTAGTTTTCCGACTGCTCACTATCCATTCCCTGCCATGGGAATGCGCAGAGGGATTTCGAGTGGTGCTCACCAAGCGAGTTCCGCAGCGAACGGAAATGCCCAGTGGGCATTTCCGCCGAGCGAGGACTGTCTGAGCGACTGAGCACTACCCGGAAGCCCGACCCCGGCAGAGCTACAACTAAAATTGCCGCAAGAACCGCATGTCGCCTTCCAAAAGCATACGCAAATCCGGCACGTCGTACTTCAGGCAGGCGATGCGCTCCACCCCCATGCCGAAAGCGAACCCCGAGTACTCCTCCGGGTCGATGCCGCTCATGGAAAGCACGTTCGGGTCCACCATGCCGCAGCCCAAGATCTCGATCCAGCCGGTGCCCTTGCACATGCGGCAACCCTCGCCGTGGCAGATGCCACAGCTCACGTCCGCCTCGGCCGAGGGCTCCGTGAACGGGAAGTAGTGGGCGCGGAAGCGCGTCTTGCGCTCGGGCCCGAAGATCTGCTTGCACACGTAGTCGAGCGTGCCCTTCAGGTCGCCGAAGGTGATGCCGCGATCCACCACGAGCCCCTCGATCTGGTGGAACTGCGGCAGATGCGACGGGTCGGCCACATCGCGGCGGTACACCTTGCCCGGGGCGATCATGTAGATGGGCAGGTCCCAGTCCTCCATGACATGCACCTGCACGCCGGAGGTCTGGGTGCGCAGCAGAACGTCGGACTCGCCGCGCACCCGCGAGGTGTCGCCGGACAGGTCGTGCACGTAGAAGGTATCCTGCATGGAACGGCTCGGGTGATCGGCCGGGGCGTTCAGGGCCGTGAAGTTGTAGTAGTCGGTCTCAATCTCCTCGCCTTCCACCACTTTGTAGCCCAGGCCCAAGAAGATGTCGGACACCTCGTCGATGATGCCGTTGATGAGATGGCGGGTACCCACCTGCTGGGCGCGGCCGGGCAGCGTCACATCCACGGCCGCCGCTCCCATGGCGTCTTCCAGCTCGGCGGCATCCAGCGCCGCCTTGCGGGCGGCCAGCGCCTCTTCCACTTCCACGCGGGCCGCGTTCACAGCCTTGCCCACGCTCGCGCGCTCTTCAGCGGGCACCTGGCCCATGGATCTCAAATACCCGGTCAGCGTGCCGGACTTGCCCAGCACCGCCACGCGCACCGCCTCGAGCGCCGCCGACGTGTCCGCCGCGGCGATTTCGGCCAAGGTGCGCTCGCGCAGCGCCGCCAACTCCTCTGCGATTGCCATAAGGTTCGCCTTTCTTCTCGAGCCAACAAAAAAGAGCCTTCTTCCGTCCCGCCTGGGGCCGCTTGCGGCTTACCAGGAATCCAAGGACGGGAGAAGGCTCTCGCGGTACCACCTCGGTTGGCAACGCTCCAGCGACCCGAAGGGAATCGCAGTGCGGCGTCGCCCGCTTGTTCGCGCTCTGTGACGGGAGCACCCGGCACCCCTACTGGTCGCCTCGCCCGTGGGCGTTCGCGTTCGGGAATGCTGCTCGGAAGGGAATAAGACGCACTCAGGGGGTCGGGCTCTCTCAGCCGGTGAAGCCCTTCTCTGGCGACCGTGACGCGCGTCCGCTGTCTTCGTCATCGCATGTAACGCCACAGTATAGCGCACTTCGAGGCGGAGCGAGCGCAGAACTTTCCCGCTCCCGACAGACGGGAAGCGGGCCGCGGGCACGCGAAAGCAAACGGGAAGCGGGCTCCGACGAGCCGCGAAGAAGCGCAGCGTTCCAGTGGCGCGGCGAGGCGCCCTACAGGAAACGGTACTTGACGGTGCGCAGGCCCCAGGCGCGGCAGCTGGAGAAGCCGAAGGCCTTCCACACGCCCGGCTGCAGATCGAGGGCGCGGGAACCGCCGCCCATGGAGCCGCAGTCGTTCACCGTGGCATAGACGGTCTGGCCGCCGTAGACGATCTCCACGGTGCGCCCGAAGTAGCTGCGGTAGTTCGGCAGCGACTTGGGCACCGCCACGCCCATGGAGTTGTCGTCGCAGACGGCACCGGTGGACGTGGTGCCGGGGTTCGGCGTATTCGGATCGGTGCTGCCGCCGTAGGCCGAGGCCACGCCGGAAAGCCACCCTTCCTCCGAGGAGCCGCCGGATCCGCCCCCGTTGCCGGAGCCGCCGGAGCTTCCCGTGTTTCCGGAACTCCCGGATGAGCCCGAGTTGCCGGAATCGCCGAACGAGCCGCCGTTATCGGAGGGGCCCTCGTCGTCGGAGACCACCGGCTCGCGATCGCCCGTATTGGCGTCGGGGCTCTCCTGCACGGCCGCGGCCGCCGCAGCGGCGGCCTCCTCTTCCTGCTTGCGCAGGGCCTCGGCCTGAGCGGCGAGCTCGGCCAGACGGGCCGCGTGCTCCTCCTGAGCGCCCTCCAAGCGGGCCGTGGCATCCTCCACGACGCTTTGGGCCTCGGCGCGCTTGGCCTCCTGGGCCGCCAACGCCTCTTCCTGCTCGTTCTTCTGGGCGTTCAGCTCGTCGCTCACGTCGTCGAAGGCGCGCTTGCGCTCCTTCTGCTCGGCCACCTCGTCGGCCTGATAGGACATGATCTGAGTGACGTACTCCATGTTGCGGAGCAGCTCGTCGAAGTTTTTCGAATCAAGGATGAGGCCCAAAAGCCCCATGGAACTGCCGTCGCGGTACTCGCCCACGGCCACCTGGCCCAAAGCCGCGCGCCCCTCGAGCATGGCCTGCTGGGCCTCCATGGCCGCCGCCGCCGTCTCGTCGATCTTGGTCTGCAGCTCGGCCACCTCGGCGGTGAGCTGCTCGTACTCGCTATTGATCTGGGCCATGCGGGATTCGGCCTCGTCCAGCGTGGCCTGCGCCGCATCCACGGCAGCCTGAGTGTCGTCGGCAGGATCGGCCGCAGCCGGAACCGCGCCGATGCCGACGAGGGAGAAGGCGAGCAACAGGGCGAGAAAGACCCTCGTCGCTTTTCCTTTTCCGAACGCTCGCTGTGCCAAGGTTTCCCTTCCGTTCTGCCATTACGCCGCAGCTTTCCCCGGGCGAACATGCCGACCGGTGCGCTGCATCGCTCCATCTTCCCCAAATCGACCGACCGAGGCAAGCGTCTTACCGAAAAAGACACGAGCCGTCGACTCCTTGTCCATGGAGCATAACACTTTTTGACCATAATGCAAATACTTGTTCGTATTATTATTGCAATTTGTTCGGTGTTCCGTTATACTGCGCCAAAAGCAAGAGAAAGGAGCGGCCATGCACGCCATGGTAACGGCCCGAGTGCCCCTGGAAATCCGCGACCAGGTGAACGCGAAGCTGCGGTCCATCGGCTCGTCCCCCACCGAGCTGGTGAACGCCGCCTACGATTACGTACTCGCCACCGGCGAGCTGCCCGATGCGCAACGGGGAGAATCTCCCCTGCGCATCACCCTCACCGACGCCCAGGCCAACGAGCTGCGCTTCCGCTTGCGCCAGGCCACGCGCCCCGTACCGGCGTCGTTTTGGGAGGCCCGCGACGGCGCGCCCGCAACCAGGGGAGGAGAATAGCCATGCGCCTGCTCATCGACAGCGACGTTCTGCTCGACTTCATTGGCGAACGCGAGAGCACCGCCGCCGCCTGGGTGAAGCTCCATGCCATGGAGCTGGCCGGGGCCGCGGAGCTGTGGGTCTCCGCCGAGGCCTTCGGAGAGGTGCGCGCCGCCCTCGCCGAGGCCCTATCCGACCACGACGCCCGCTCGGCTTTGCGTTCGGCCATGGCGTTTCTGTCCGTGTGCTCGATCGACGGCCCCGACGTGCGCTTCGCCCTGGAACACGAGGGGCTGCCCTATCACGCGGCCCTCACCGAATCCTGCGCCCGCAAGCTGCAGGCCGACTTCATCGTCACCCACGGCGGCGAGGTATCCGTCTCCCGGGCCGTGCGCCGCGTGGCCCCCGACGAGCTGTTCAGCGTGCTTGAGGCGGAGCAGGGCATCGTCTTCGACGTCATCGACTTCTAGCGGGGAACCATGATCGACGAAATCCAAGTGAAGGACGTGGCCCTCATCCGCGAGGCCTCCCTTTCGCCCTCCCCCCGTCTCACCGTCCTCACTGGCGAGACGGGCGCCGGAAAGACGGCGCTCGTCAGCGCCGTGAAGCTGCTCGTCGGCGAGCGCGCCGACAGCTCCTGCGTGCGCGAGGGGGCAAAAAACGCCGAAGTGCGGGGACGCCTGTTCCCTTCCGATCCCACCGCCGAAGAGCTCGTCGCGGTGCGCAAGGTCAGCGCCGACGGCCGCAGCCGCGCCACGATAAACGGCGCCATGGCCAGCGTGTCGGAGCTCGCGCGCACGGTGGGGCCGCTGGTGGAGCTCTGCGGACAGCACGAGTACCAATCGCTGCTGAAGCCGGCAGAGCACGGCCGCATCCTCGATGGTTGGGCCGATCTGGAAAGCACCGTAGGGGCGGCCTTTCGCGAGGCCCTCGCCGATGCCCGTGCCGCCGAGACGGCCCTGGAAGAGCTGAGGGCAACGGCGAGCGCCTCCAACACCCAGCTGGAGGAGGCACGCTTCACGCTGCAGCAGATAGAGGCGGTGAACCCCGAGGGCGGCGAGTACGAGGAAACGCGCGACTGGCTCGCCCGGGCCGAGCACGCCGAGGTGCTCGCCCGCAACTCCCACGGGGCCGCCGAGGCGCTCTCCGGCGACGGCGGCGCGCTGGACGCCCTGAACACGGCCATCTCCCTCATCGAGGAGGCCTCCCGGGCCGACGAGTCGCTGGCCCCCTTCGCCGCGTCGCTGAGGGAAATCTGCTTCGTCGTGGAGGACGTCGCCCGGGATATGGCCGGCTACTGCGACTCCATCGATTTCGACGGCGAGTCTCTGGCCGCGGCCCAGAAGCGCATGGGGCAGCTCATGGGGCTCATGCGCTCCTTCGGTCCCACCATGGAGGCCGTCTTCGAGCGCTGGGACGAGGCGGCGGCCCTCGTCGGGCTCGTCGACGACGCTGACGAGAACCTGGCCCGCGCCGAGGCGGCCGCGGAAGCGGCCGAAAGCGCCCTCGCCGAAGCGGCGGCCGCCTATGATGCAGCCCGCATCGAGGCCGCGCCGCGGTTCGCGGCGGCGGTCAACGAGGTACTCGGACGCCTGGAGATGGGGACGGCGGCGCTGGTGTGCACGGTGGAGCCGCTGCCCCGCGAAAGCTGGAGCGCCGCGGGCAGCGCAAGCGTCGTCTTCGAGTTCAAGCCCGGCGCCTCCATGCAGCCGCGCCCCTTGGCCCGCATCGCCTCCGGAGGCGAAATCAGCCGCGTCATGCTGGCCATCAAGGTGGCTTTGGGCGCAAAGGACGGCACGGAGACCCTTATCTTCGACGAGGTGGACGCCGGCGTGGGCGGAAGCACCGCCAATGCGCTCGCCGCCGTGCTGGCGGAGCTGGCGGAAAGCCACCAGGTCATCGCCATCACGCATCTGGCTCAAGTGGCCGTGCTCGCCGACGCCCATTACACGGTGACGAAGACCGCCGGCGATGCGCCCGAGACCATCCTCGCCCCCGTCACGGGCGATGCGCGCGTGGCCGAAGTGGCGCGCCTGTTGTCGGGCACCGCCACCGAGACCTCCCTCGCCCACGCCCGCGAACTCTTGGGGCAGTAACGCCTATTCCGCTGCCTGCTGGGCCGCCAGCTCTTGGGCGAGGGCCTTGGCGTCATCGTAGGCCAGAAGCTGGTCGATGGTCACGAACTTGTAGCCCTCGGCGCGCAGCTGGGGCAGCGCGATCTTCAGCGCCTCGATGGTCTGACTCCGATCGCCGCCGCCGTCGTGCATGAGCACGACATCCCCTGGCTTCGCCGACAGCAGGCGCTCCGCAATGGCGTCGGCGCCCGGTCGCCGCCAGTCCTCGGTGTCCACGTTCCAGCCGATCTCGCTCGTGATATAGGGTTGCAGATTCCAGATGATCTCGTCGTGGAAGTTGCCGCCCGGCGAACGGAACACCTTCGACGCCTCGGCGCCCGTCGCATCCGCGATGGCCTGCTGGCCCATCTGCACCTCTTCAATCTGCTTCTCGGGACTCTGGCGCGTCATGTCCACGCCGTTGCCGCCGCCGGTGGCCGCATGGTCGTAGGAATGGGTGCCGATCTGGTGCCCCTCGGCCGCCATGCGCTGGATCGTCTCCACGTAATCGGTCTTATCGGATATCTGCTCACCAATGGTAAAGAACGTCGCCACGGCGTCGTTCTCCTTCAGCACGTCGAGCAGCTCGCTCGTCGTGGGCCACGGGCCGTCGTCGAAGGTCAGCGCGATGACCTTCTCGCCGTTCGTGTTCGCGTTGTACTTCAGATAGACGTTGTCGGAGCCCTCCTTCACCGTCTCCTGCACGGATTTGCCCGATACCTTGCCCGTGCGCGTCTCCACCTGGGCCGGCTCGCCGGGCACGTACACGTGGATGGCCCCCTCGCCCAGCTCCACCTGGCCCGGGGGCGTCTCCTCGGTGGTGACATCATAGTCCTCGGTCGCGTCGGCGCCGTCGTCCAGCTGAACGACATCGCCCTTGTGCAGCTCGGTCGCGCCGTCGGTCACCTCGTTGCCGTTGACCGTGCCGGCAAAGGCGGCACCGCCCCCCTCTTCCAAAACCTCCCCATCGACCGCGAGCAGGTTTCCCGGCTTCGGAGAGACCACGCCCTCGGCGATCATGTCGTTCAAGGTCGTCCCCCGATCCACCGTGCGCGTCATGCCGTTGACCGTCACGTTGAACTGCAGCGGGTTCAGATACAGGTACACCCCCACGCCGATGGCGGCCAGAATGACCACGGAGACGATAATGGAGACGACGCTCGCCTTCTTCTTGCCCTTCTTCTTGTAGCGCCCCATATCGGCATAGGGAGCCACCTGGCCATCGGCCTTGGTGGCCGGAACGACCCGCGGGGGCACCTGGGCCGCGTAGCCCGCATAGCCGTGCGGCGACGCCGCCTGGCGAGGCTGGGGCTGGGCCTGCTGATAGGCGTGCGGCTGATAGGACGGCGCCTCATGCAGGCGCGGATCCTGCGTCTGGGCGCCATAGTCCGTCTGCTCGCGAGGCGCTGCCGGCTCCTGCTGCGGGGAAGGGGCCTGCGCTGCCGGCTGGGGGCGCATTTCCGGCGGGACGGCCGCCGACTGCGGCTGCGGTGCTGAGACCCCGTGGGAATGGGGAACCGAGGCCGGCACGGAGGCGCCGGGGTGGCGCCGGGTGGGCTTCTTGTGCTGTCGCGGATTGTTGCGGGGGTTGTTCGAACCGTGGGAGGCGGGCTGATCGGGCATCGCTTTATTCCTTAGGAAGTACTTCAGGTGGTGCAGGTGCTTTCTCGCGATTATACGACGAAGCGCCAGAACGTCCACAGCAGAGCAGCTTACATTTCCGTAAAGTTCGCAATCCTCAAGAGTTCCACGAAAATTGAACGCGTCTCGTCAACCCGTCGGGGC
>OLPI01001705.1_pt1 | contig 19024 bp, 13 predicted proteins | sample 1672361 | NCBI WGS metagenome assembly OLPI01 (sample SAMEA3136675, study PRJEB25190) | human gut metagenome
AAGAGGTGGAGCACGCCGAGGAAGAGGGCATCATCTTCAAGACCCTGTGCAACCCCGTGGAGATCCACCCGGACGAGAACGGCTTCGTCAAGTCCATCACCTGCGTGGAGATGGAGCTGGGCGAGCCCGATGCTTCCGGCCGCCGCCGCCCCATCGAGAAGAAGGGCAGCGAGTTTGAGCTGGACGTGGACACCGTGATCATGAGCCTGGGCACCAGCCCCAACCCGCTGATCCGCTCCACCACCCCGGGCCTGGAGACCAACAAGCACGGCTGCATCGTCACCGACGGCGACGACGGCAAGACCAGCCGTGACGGCGTGTACGCCGGCGGCGATGCCGTGACCGGTGCCGCCACCGTCATCAAGGCCATGGGCGCCGGCAAGGCTGCCGCCAAGGCCATGGATGAGTACATCCGCAACAAGTAATTTCTGCCAAACGGCGCAAATCCCCTGTTTCCTTTGGGAAACAGGGGATTTTTCCTTTTTTAGGAAGACTAGACAGATTATCTATATTTCATTTACAATTCGTCCCACTTTATGGTATACTATTTCCATCTTACGAAAGCACCAGGGGCTGCCGCAGCCCTTGCTCTGTTTGCAGGAGGTGTGCCCCATGCACTCGTTATTGATCCTGGTCCTGATCCTGGACGCTCTCATCGCCATTTCCTCGATGCTGAACCTGGTAAATATGGTCCGGGTCAACCTGCTGGTGGAAGAAAAGCAGGCCCAGGCCCTTACGGTGCAGCTGGTGCGCGTGTGCAAGACAAGCGCTGGCAAGGGTGGGCTGCTGTCCTCCTGGTTTGGGGTGTACGCCTGCCCCGGGGAGATCGGCACTGGTGAGTTTACCTCCACCAACCCCTACGGCAGCCCAGAGGCCGTGCCCAAAGCCACCACGGTGGTGCCCATGAAGGCCTCCGGGGTGCTGGAGCACTGCGATATCGGAGCTCACCTGGGCCGTCGTCTGGTGCCGCTGTGGCTTACGGCAGGAGGCTTTTCTCTGCTGCTGGCAGCGTTTATCCGCCTGTAAGGCATTTTCTCTGGACTTTTCGGCGTAGTGCCGACGGCCTGCCTGCTGACCCACAGGCGGACCGCCAGCACAGCGCCGGGAAAATATAAGTATAAAGGAAGGCAATTATGGAACTACTGAAACTACTCGGCATTGTCATCGTCATCGCTGGCTTTGCACTGAAGCTGGACTCCATTCTGGTCATTCTGGTGGCAGCCGTTGTGACTGCACTGGTTGGCGGTCTGGGCCCGGTCACTCTGCTGGAAACGCTGGGCAGCACCTTTGTGGCAAACCGCAGCATGGCCATCTTCATCATCGTGATGCTGGTCACCGGCACGCTGGAGCGCAACGGCCTGCGTGAAGCAGCCGCTGCCCTGATCGGCAAGTTCAAGGGTGCCACCTCCGGCCTGGTCATCGGCATCTACGGCGTGATGCGCTCGATCTTTGCAGCCTTCAACGTGGGCTTTGGCGGCGTGGCCGGTTTCGTGCGCCCCGTCATCATGCCCATGGCCGAAGGTGCCATTGTGGCACAGGGTTATGAGCCCAATGAGGAGCATGTCGAGGAGCTGAAAGGCATGGCTTCCGGCATGGAGAACATCACCTGGTTCTTCGGTCAGGTCCTGTTCGTGGGCGGCTCCGGCGGCCTGCTGGTGCAGAGCACTTTGGCCGGCCTGGGCATCGAGGTGGAGCTGGCCCAGCTGGCTGCCATCGAGATCCCCGTGTGCATCATTGCCACTGTGGTCGCCATCGTATTCTATGTGATCAAGGATCGCAAGATGATCCAGAAGTACTATAAGTAAGGGAGGACAGAAGAATGAGCTTTTTTATGAGTGCTGATTACAGCCTGTCCACCAAGGTGATGGAGATCATCTACTTTATCATCGGCCTGCTGTGCATCTACTGCGGCGTGAAGAACCTGAAGGATAAGGAGAACCCGGAACCCATGGGCACCTTTATCTTCTGGGCCGTGCTGGGCGTCGTGCTTGCCCTGGGCCGCTGGCTGCCTTCTCTGGTGAGCGGCATCCTGGTGGTGGTGATGTGCATCCCCGCCATCCTCAAGAAGGTCAAGAAGGGCGCTGTCTCTGCTGCCACCAAGGCCGAGACCGAGGCTACCTATGAGAAGATCGGCATGAAGATCTTTGTCCCCACCCTGAGCATCGGCGTGCTGGCCGTCGTCTGCGCCATCACCGGCCTGGGCATCGGCCTGTCCGCCCTGAACGGCGTGGCTCTGGGCGTTCTCGTGGCCATCATCCTGCTGATGATCATGAACCGCGACAACAAGCCCTCCACCTTCCTGAACGATTCCGAGCGCATGCTGTCCACCGTGGGCCCCCTGTCCATGCTGCCCATGCTGCTGGCCTGCCTTGGCTCCGTCTTCACCGCTGCCGGTGTCGGCGATGTGATCTCTGACCTGGTCAGCCACATCATCCCCGAGGGCAATGTGAACGCCGGTATCGTGGTGTACGCCATCGGCATGATGCTGTTCACCATGATCATGGGCAACGCCTACGCCGCCATCACCGTGATGACCGTGGGCATCGGCTACCCGTTCGTGCTGGCCCACGGCGCAAACCCGGTGGTCATCGGCATGCTGGCTTTGACCTGCGGCTTCTGCGGCACCCTGTGCACCCCCATGGCTGCAAACTTCAACACCGTGCCCGTGGCACTGCTGGATATGAAGAAGCCCATGGGCGTCATCAAGAATCAGGTTCCTGTCGCCATCATCATGATGGTGGTCCAGATCGTGATGATGATCCTCCTGAAGTGATTTTTTTGTTAGATCGAGTGATTCAATGGAACAAGCAATTCAGCACGGAGCCGATATCATTATTCGCGATTGGGTCCGGCTCCGTGCAGGCGAACGCATCCTGATCGTATCCAGCCAGAAGTATGCTGTCGAGGTGGCAGCCATGCAGCAAGCCGCACAGGCGGTGGGCAGCGTGGCGGATGTGTTGATGCTGGACGACCTGCACGAGCAGGTGGGCCAGTATTTCGACGACCGTGAGGACGCCTTTGACCCCTACAACGCCGTGATCGGTGCTGCCGAGTATTCCCTCATCACCACACGGGCCGTCAAGCGGGTCATTGCCCGCCGCAACCGGTTTTTGTCGCTGCCGCTGAGCACCAGCAACGGGCAGTCACTGCTGAGCTACGACTTCCTGAACATGAGCCTGCCCAAAAGCAGGATCATGGCCAGCATCATCATGGCCTGCTACCAGAACGCCAGCCACATCCATGTGACCACGGAGCTTGGCACGAACCTGGATTTCAACATCGAAGGGCGTGTGCCCGGCTTCTTCAACGGCTGCTGCCACGACGGCAAGGGCCTTTCCTCTGCCAGCGTGGAAGTGTATGTGGCACCGGTGGAGAGCGACACCAACGGCACCCTGATCCTGGACGGCTCCATGGGCTATATCGGCATCGTGGACAGCCCCGTGCGGGTGGAGCTGCGCGGCGGCCGCATCGTGGAGATCGAGGACAATGCCAGCGGCAGGCGGCTCAAGCAGTTTCTGGCCCGCTTCCACGACCCGGAGAACATGGTGGTGGCGGCGGAGTTTGGCATCGGGCTCAACACCCACTCCCGCTGTGCAGGCAACTGCTACATCGAGGACGAATCCACCTATGGCACCTTCCATATCGGGTTCGGGCGCAACATCGCGCTGGGCGGTGTGCAGGATGCTTCCGGCCATTACGATCTGGTCACCCACGCTCCCTGCATCTATGTGGACAACCGCATGATCATGGATCACGGACAGCTCACCGTTCTGGAGCCGTCCATTTATATCTGAGAATCGAGGCTTTTTACTATGAAGATTCTGCTCACTGGTTTCGACCCCTTTGGCGGCGAGACCGTCAACCCCGCTTTTGAGGCGGTAAAGCTGCTGCCCGACACCATCGCCGGTGCCGAGATCGTCAAGCAGGAAGTGCCCACCGAATTCATCCGTGCCGGTGAGGTGCTGGAAGCTGCCATTCAGGCAAACCAGCCCGATGTGGTCATCTGCATCGGTCAGGCCGGCGGCCGCTCCGCCATCACCCCGGAAAAGGTGGCCATCAACCTGATGGACGGCCGCATCGCCGACAACGCCGGTTATCAGCCCATCGACGTGACCATCCAGGAGGACGGCGAGACCGCCTACTTCACTTCTCTGCCCGTGAAGGCCATGGTGCAGAACATCAAGGACGCAGGCATCCCCTCCGCCCTGTCCTACACTGCAGGCTCCTATGTGTGCAACTACCTGATGTACACCCTGCTGTACCTCATCGACAGGAAGTACCCCAACATCCGGGGCGGCTTCATCCATGTGCCTTACGCCATGGAGCAGGTGGTCAACAAGCCCCTGGGCACCCCCAGCATGGACCTGCACCAGATCGCCCGCGGCCTGGAGAAGGCCGTGGAGGCCGTTGTGAAGAACGACGCCGACCTGGCTGTGGACATGGGCACCACCCACTGAGCACCCCCGCAGAGCCCTTCAAGGCACCCGCTGTGCATCCGCATGGCGGGTGCTTTTTTGTAATGTTTCCCATGCAGAGTGCAATCGCGTGGGGCAGGCCCGATGGCTTTTGCAAGCGGCATCGCCGCCGGGGTCGCTCCGCTGGGCCAGAGGGTGAGAGGGGTGTTTCGACTCCCCCCTCTCTCCCTCTGGACACCCCTCTCCCCGCAACGAGAAAGGGGCTGCTCGCCCCTTTCAGACCCCAAAGAAGTAGGCTCCACCCGAAAATACTGAAGATTCACGCCTGTTCGGCGTGAAGATCTTTTAACCGTATTTTCGGCTTCCACCGATTGGAACGCCCCTCAGTCGCTGCGCGCCAGCTCCCCGGTGAGGAGCGTTGCCGTAAAAGGCATTTGATTTGCTGCGCTTTGGCCGCAGGCCAACAGCAGCCGATGCCACTTCCCGCAACGCCCTCTCCCGTGAAAAAGCAAATCCGGCGGGGCCGCAGCCCTGCCGGATTTGCAAAATCTAAAATAATTTTTCTGCTATTGATGCCCAGAGCAACGCGGAGGGCATTCTAAATCGTTTGCCTTCCAGAGAACAGGCCACTTTCCTTAACGCCCATCCGTGAAAAAACAATCCCGGAAAATCCGCAGATTTTCCGGGATTGCATATCTTTAAAAATAATTTTCCGCTGATATTGCCAGAGCAAAGCGGAGGCAATTCCAAATCGTCCTGCTTACTCCGTGATCCGCCCTGCCGCGCTGGTCTCCAAGACCGGGTAACCGGTGCGGGTGCAGCGCACGGCGCAGCGGGCCCGGCCGCCGGTGGTGCAGGTGAACAGGGTCAGGTCCCAGGCGTCCTCGTCGCTGGCCGTGATCATCTTGTCGATATCCGTGGGCTGGATGGTCTCCACGTTGGACACCTCATAGCTCCAGCGCTGGCCGTCCATGTCGGTAAAGTACACCTCGCTGCCCAGGGCCAGCCACTTGATGGGGCTGAAATGCTTGGCGTAGTTGTGGGCGCAGACCACCATGTTGTCGGCGTAGGTGGAGCCGCTGTAACGGCCCGGGGCCACCTTGAGGCCCGCATAGCTCCACTCGCTCATCACGGGCAGTTCCAGCCCGATGGACGGGACGGACAGGTAGCCGATGTAGCCCCAGCCGTCGATGTCGGTGACGGTCATCTCCTGCTCCGGGTCCAACTCCGGCTGGACCACCGGCTCTTCGTCCTTCGTCTTGTCCTCAATGGTCTCGGTCAGGGTCTCTTCCAGCTTGCCCAGGGCGTCCTGGGAGGCCTTGTCGGCGCGGTTGGCGTCCCACTGGTTATAGCCCAGCAGGGCCAGCGCGCCCAGAATGAGCAGGATGCCCACGATCATGCAGGCGCGGCCGATCTTCTGCTTTGTGTTCATGCCAGCATCTCCTTCCGGTCCAGCACCCAGCCGACGGCAAACAGCAGCACGCCGCTGCAGGCCATGAACGGGATGGGCCAGTTCAGCTGGCCGCTCTGGGGCAGTGCATTGCCGTCCGGGCGGCCCGGCGCCACCGGGTTGTCCGGGTTGCCGGGGTTCACCGGGTTATCCGGCGTACCGGGCGACACCGGGCGGTTGGGGTCGTTGGGGTCCACCGGCATGTCCGGGTTGTCCGGCTCATCCGGGGTGCCGGGCTGGGTGGGCTTGTCCGGCTCCGAGGGCTTCTCCGGCTCGGACGGTTTGCCCGGTTCGGGCGGGGTCACCTCCTGCGTGGGCGCGCCCACCTTGGGGGTGGCGTCCACGGTGTAGAGCCAGCCGCTTTCGTCCGCCATGGGCAGCGACACCAGGAAGGAATTGATGGCCTCGTAGCCCTTGGAGTTCTCGGTCTGCACCACGAGGTACAGGCCCAGCGGCAGCGCGTCAAAGGAGACGGTGCCCTGCTCGCTGATCTTATAGGTGGTGCCGGCGGCGCGGGCGGGCAGCTTGGCTTCCAGCCTGGAAGCCAGTGTGCTGTCCGTCAGGTCGCCCAGCGCGATGCCGCAGCCCGTAAAGTCGGCGGTGTACACAAAGTGCAGGTCGCCGTTGGTGCGGGCCACGTCCGCCACCTTGTACACGGTGAGTGCGCCGCCCCGCAGGGGGACGTCGTTCTGGTGGTCGTACAGGGTCACGTCCATGCTGCCGGTGCGGCTCAGGTCGATGTTGGCGCTGGCCGCGGGGGCTGCCAGCGCGGGCAGTGCACAGCACACGGCCATACACAGCGCCAGCAGAAGAGCGGCAAACCGGTTGTTTTTGTTTTGTTTCATGGCTGCTCACTCCTCCTCGTTCTGTTTCCGTTTGCGGACCAGCAGCAGGGCTGCTGCAGCGGCCAGTGCGCCGCCCAGCACCCCGAAGGGTGCCGTGCCCATGCCGCCGGTGGACGGCAGCTCGTAGCCGGTGTAAACGTAGTTCTGCACCGTGATATTGCCGGTCTGCACGCCGTTGTTGTCAATGTACACGTTCCAGTTGCCGGTGGTCGTTTCCTCCACCAGGTAGTGGTACGCATTGCCCTTCTCGTCCTTCAGGGGCAGCTTGTCCCCCGACTCGGACCAGGTCCAGTTGTTATCTGCGGTCAGGTCGGCTTCGTCAAACGGCGTTTTGTATGCGGGGTCATCGGTGTACCGCCAGACCTTGATGTGGATGCTGTCCACCGCCGGTTCCACCGGCTGGCGGGTGTCGGCATCCAGCCAGAGCTTGCTGACGGTCAGCTTGCTGTACACGTTGCTGTACTCAGCAGTGGTGGTGCCGGCGTCGCTGCCCACCTGCACATTGCGGTTCAGGTCCACCGTCTCACCGTCCACAGTCAGGGTCGTGGTGCCATCGGCCTGGCCGATTGCCTTTGCAAAGGCCTGCTGCTCGTTCTCCGCGCTGGCGTTCTTGCGGAACAGCAGGTAGTGCGGGGTGGCATCCAGCTGATAGTCCGTGGGTGCTTTGGTCTCCACGAGCTTATACAGCACGTCCGGTTTCAGGCAGCTTGCAGTCTCACTATCCAGCACAGCCAGACTGGCCTGACCGTTTTCGTCCGTGGTCAGGGTGCCAGTGCCGTTGCCTGCCCACTTCGTCCACCCTTCAATCGCTTTGTCGTACTGGTAAATGGTGAACTCCGCGCCCTTCAGCGACACGCCGGAGTAGCTGTCCTTCTTGCGCAGCACGAACTGTGCGGTGGTGGCCGTTGCATCCGCCTTGACCTGGTAGGTGATGCCGCTGTCGCTGGATTTGCTGCCGTTGCTCAGGGTCACGGTGTTGCTCACCTGGTAGCTGGCGGCAGCACTGCCATCCTTCACATTGCAGTCATACACAAGGATCATGGCCGCCATATTGGGGATCTCCATATGGAGCCAGCCGTTCTTGTCCGCTTCCAGGATGCGGTACATGTTGCGCGGCACCTCTTCGCCGGTGGTCACGCCGACTGTTTCGTCGTAATTGTAAAAATACAACTTGACCGAGTTGACATCGCCGGTGGCGATGGCACCATTGGTGGTGCTGATGTTATCCCACAGCTCGATCTTCTCCGCTCTGGTCTGCCCGGCCGACAGATCCTCGTGGGCCGGGTTGATGACCACCTGATAGTGCAGCTTCCGGTCGTTGCCGGGGTCCTGCCAGCCGGTCTTTTTCACCTGCTCTACATCGCGGGTGACGGTGGTGGTGGTGGTCTCGGTCAGCTCGCCCCAGGTGGCGGTGTTGGTGTAGGTCAGCTTGCCCACCGAGGGGTTCTTCCACGCAAACTGCGTATCTGTTCCCACATCCACCTCGTACCGGATGCGGATGCGGTGCGGCTTGTTGGCACCCGGGTTATAGTCCTTGATATTGACGGTAAGCTGCCGCGTGGCCGGGTCATAGGCTGCCGTGGCCGTGGCCGTGGTCAGCTTATCAGGCTTTACAAAGGCGTCCTCGTCCAGCGAGATCTGCACGCTGTTGATTGCGAAGTCCACATTTTCCGGCAGGATATCGGTGACTTCGATGGCATCCGCATCGTCCTGATCGGTCTGCAGTACCAGCTGGTAGCGCAGCTTGTGGCCGCCGAGGTCGTTCTTTTCAAAGGTGTTGTTGCCGGTCAGATAACCGGTCTCGTTGCCGCTGCTCGTTGCGGCCACACCCTTTTCAAACTTCTTGTAGCTGCGGTAGGTATCGGTGTCCGAGGCCTTGCCGTTCACGCCGTCGATATGGATGGTGTTCTTATAGGTCCACACCTCACCGGTGGGCACGTCGTCGCGCTTCTCGTGGGTGGGGATGCCGGTCACCGAGATGCTGCGCACGGGGTTCTGGTTGTCCCCGGCTTTCACATGGATGCTGAAGCTGCGCACACGGATGGACGAGTTACCTGCGTTTACCTGTGTTGTGCCGTCTCTGTCGGCGTAGTAGGTCATCTCGATGGTGTTGCCCTTCGCGACGGCCTGCTCATAGGTCAGCTTCGTGTTGTCGTGCATGGTCAGGGTCAGATTGGCCTTGATGGCGTCATCCAGCTCTTTTGCAATGGCATAGTGGGTGTCCTCTTTTGTCTCGCCTTGGTCGTTCTCAGCGTCGTCCAGCACATCCCACAGGGTAAACTCCGCTTCACCGGCCTTGTTGGTGGCTGAGAGGTTCCAGGTGGGCGTCTCGCCCCTGGTGGCAATGGATTTGCTCAGGCTCCAATCGCCCTTCCCGATGTTCACAGTATCCGAGGCCTCAAAGGTATGGTTGCTCTTGGTCAGGATCTGTGCCTTGTTGGTCACCGAGCCGCCGCCGATGGGGGTGGTGGTCTCAAAGGTGATCTTCAGCTCTGTTTCCCCATACTCCGCCGGGATGGTATAGCCGTTTTGCAGAAAATTCTCTGCCGATATCGTATCGTTGCCTACCTTTACATCCCCTACGATTTTCACACCGTCTGGCAAGTCATCTGTGATCTTGCAGCCCTGCAGGAGATAGGACCCCAGGAAAGAATGGGGTACCTTTACAGTGATCGTCCACTGGATGCGGCCTGTTTTGGGGTCGTACTCGCCTTTCTTCTCAATGCGAGAGGTTTTACATGTGTACCATGCGTCAGCCGCATCTTTTACATTGCGCCCTGCCTCGGCTTTCGCCGTGTTGTTGATGATAGCGACGCCGTTGGGCATCTTGTCAAAGTCCGCATAGTCCCGCTGAACGTCGTAGTTCCAGATGTACTTCTCTCCGGCCTCCAATGCAGGCAGCGGAGCAAGGACCACCTGGGGGTTGCCGTTGCCGTCGGTTTTCAGTTCATGCGCAGGAACGTCAATCTCCGTTTTTGTGCCCGAAGCATCCACCTTGTAAAGTTTAAAGGAGTCTACCAGATATTTGCCGCCCTTCAGGTAGTCGCTACGGTTTTCGCCATTCCTATTCGTGTTCAGGGTATCCGTAAGGATCACCGGGTCTTTGGTGCCGTTGGTGGTCCCCACCGTCACCTCATAATTATTTACAAAGGTGCCGTCCTTACGGTTCGTAATCAGCGGAGACCCACTCCCTTTGCTGATCTTTATATCTGCCGTTTTCTTCTTGATGGTCAGGATGCAGTCGTCCTTGAATTTGATCTCCTTCTCGTCCTCAAAGTTGTCGGCGCTCGCCGTAACGGCGGCCTTGAAGGTACCGGTGAATGGCAGGCCGCCCTTCTCGTCGGTGCCGATGAACTTTTCGTCCGTAAAGGTCAGGGTCACTTTGCCGTCGGTGTCAACGGTGAAGCTGCCCACGACCTTTGCATTGCCGGCCTCGTCCTTGTCGGACTCATCCACGATGTTGCCCGTCGTCACATCCGGCATGGGCAGGCCTTTGGGCAGCTGGTAGGTCAGGGTATTGTTGGTGGGCGTCAGCACACCGGCATTCACGGTATACTTCAGGTTCACGCGGACGTGGGTGCCGCTGTCCACGGTCACGCTGCCCGCGCCGATAGACGTCCATGTTTTCCCGTCGGTCGTCTTTTCATAATTGACATCCGTGATCCAGGTGTTCAGATCATGGTCGTCTCCGGCAGCCAGCAGGGCGATGCCGTAGGGGTCGGCGTCACCCACCCAGTCCACGGTGGCACCAAAGCCATCCTCATCTTCCAGCAGCGCATAGCTGCCGTCCAGCTCCTCCTGGGAGCCTGCCGGGTCCTCCGGGGCCGCAGCGGTGGTCTCGGCGGCATAGGCGCCGGTCACCGAGATGACACTGGTCACGTCGGACATGGCAGCGGGCACCTCGGCCACCTTGCCGTCCACGTTGCCGGAGATCACGGTCAGGGTCCCGGCGTCGGGGTCCACGGCGGACACGACGCCCACCGTCTCGGTGGTCACGGTGCGGGTGTCCACCTGCGGCTCGGAAGCCGTGAGCTGGGCGGCGGTGTCGGGGTCCTCGTCCAGGTCCAGCAGGGCAATGCCATAGGAGCTCTCGTCCACGGCCACCTGCTCGGTGGTGAGGGTGTTGTAGATGACGATATCGCCGGGCCTTGCGGTGGAGCCGTCGGCGTCGGTGAGCCACTGGGAGCCGCGCAGGTCACTGTGCAGGGCCATCACGCCCGCACGCTGGGGCACCACCGTCTGGGGCACACCCGCAAAGTGCAGGCAGTAGGACAGGAACATCACGTCCCAGGCACCGTAGGGGTTGCCGTACCAGGCACCATAGCGGGAGTAGCCACGCAGCACCTGCTGGTCCTCCACATCCAGCTTGAAGTTCTTGTCGCTCTGCTGGTAGTCCAGCTGGGACTTTGCCACGGTGAGCAGGTCCTCGGCCCAGTTGCCGTTCAGGGCCACGTTGGCCGCGGCCTGCCATTCCTCGGCAGTCTCCACGTCGGCCTGGGTATCGGCCAGGCACTCCACGGTGTGGTGGTGCTCCGGGATGGTGCACACCAGCTCCTCGGTGTAGCAGGCGTCGGTGTGGTGATGCAGCACCGGCTCCTCCGGGGTGGTCTCGGCCGGCTCAGTGGGCAGGTCCACCACGGGGCGGCTGGCAGGCATTTCCTGATAGGCGGGGTTGGGCTCCTCCACCAGTTCGCCCTCGTCCAGGCCGCACACCAGCTCATACTCGGTGGTGTAGCAGCTGTCGTCGTGGATATGCTCGAACTCGCCGCAGATGAGCGCACCGTACTCGTCAAAGCAGTCGTCGGTGTGCTCGTGCTCTTCCTGATAGCAGGTCAGCACCCGGTGCTCCTCGTAGCAGGCATCGGTGTGCTCATGGGGCACCCAGATGGTCTCCGGCTCGGTCTGCACCGGCTCTTCCAGCTCTTCCGGCTCGGCCGCGCTGTAGGCGGACACCGGATCGGCGCTGCTGTCCGAAGAGGTGACGGGCGTTTCCGGCTCGCCCTCCTCGTAACCGCAGGTGAGTACTTTTTCGTAGCAGGCCGCCGTGTGCTGGTGCTCCTCGTAGCCGCAGTGGTAGTCGGCAGTCATGGAGATGCCCACCCCATGGAGCTGCCAGTTGACGAACAGGGTGGTGAGCAGGGCCAGCACCAGCATCATGGCCACATAGCGCCGGGCCTGTACATGTTGCCTGCGGAACCGCTCGATCAACCCGTTGATGATATCCTTCATAGTAAACACGTCCTCTTGGTTCGCTCTGTGCCCTGGCAGCCGCACACCGCTGCAGGCCCACAGAAGGGTCCGTTTATCATTTGTGCAACAAAAGCGTCACAAAATTTGTTCGATACATTGTCATTATACCATTTTAAGGCGTTCATTTCAACTCAGGGGGGCGTGCTTTTCCGGCAAAAGAATGCACACGATGCGCACCATGCAAGGGGTCAGGGGCAGCCACAGCACCGTGCAGCCCAGATTGAACAGGGTGTGGGCGTTGGCGATCTGCCGGGCCAGCACGGCGCTCTCCGGCCCGTGGGGCGAGACCAGCCGCACCAGCGCGGTGAACTGGGGCAGCAGCAGCCAGCACACCGCCGCCCCGGACAGGTTGAACAGGGTGTGGGCCGCCGCCAGACGTTTGGCGTCCCGGCTCTGCCCCACCGATGCCAGCACCGCCGTGACGGTGGTGCCGATGTTGTCCCCCAACAGCACCGGGATGGCTCCCGCAAGGCCCAGCAGGCACCCGCCGTCCGGCCCGGGGCGGGCGGCCGCCTGCTGCAGCACCGCAATGGTGGCGGAGCTGCTCTGCACGGCAAGGGTCATGCCCAGCCCTGCCAGCAGGCCCAGGCCGGGGCGGTGCCGCACCTGGGCCATCCACTGCCGGAACACCGGCCCCGCTGCCAACGGCTCCATGGCCTCGGCCATGACCGCGATGCCCTCAAACAGCAGGCCGAACGCAAACAGCGCCTGCCCGGCTGCGTGCAGACGCCCGCGCCCCGCGAACCAGAGCAGCAGCCCCGCCACCAGCAGCAGATACCGGGCATCCTCCAGCCGGAAGGCCAGCAATTGCGCGGTGACCGTGGTGCCGATGTTGGCTCCGAACACCACCGGCACGGCCCGCTGCAGGGTCAGCAGCCCGGCCCCCACAAGGCCCAGCACCAGCACCGTGACCGCCGAGCTGCTCTGCACCACCGCCGTGACCGCCGCCCCCGTGAGCACCCCGGCCAGCGGGTGGGCCGTGAGCCGGGCAAGGGCCTGCCGCAGGGTGTCCCCCGCCGCCTGCCGCAAAGCGTCCGTGAGGGTGTCCATACTGTATAAGAAAAGTGCCGCCCCGCCGAACAATTGCAGGATCATCCACAAACGCTGTTCCATGCCCGATGCCCCCTTTGCTTTATGTGTATGCGGGACACAAACGTTTGTGAACTTTTGTGAAACAATCCCTGCAGGGGGTTGCAATCCGGCCTGCAAAAGCCTATTATTGTCAAGCGTTAACAGTTAACAGCTGTTAAGCAATTTTTGAGAGGAGGGATCGCGTGTCTGAGGAATCCACGTTGAGTTTCCGTGGGCTTTGCCGCTACATCCACCGGCTGAGCAAAGCATCCAAGGCCGGCATGAAGGCCGCTCTGGCCGACTGCCCCAAGTGCCACTTTCCCATGCTGGAAGGGCTGCTGGGCTGCATTCGTCTCCATGGACAGGACGGTGCCGTTTATATCTCCGACCTTGTTCAGGAGCTTCATCAACCGCTTCCTGCCATTTCCCGCACGGTGCGGCAGATGGAGCAGGACGGCCTTGTGGAACGCTTTGCCGACCCTGCCGACCGCCGCAAGACGCTGGTGCGTTTCACGCCCAAGGGATACGAGGCCTGCCGACAGTGCGAGGCTGCTCTTGGGGACTACTTTTCCAGTGTCATGGCCCGGCTGGAGCCGGAACAGCTGGCCCAGATGGAAGCGCTGCGCGGCGCGCTGATGGAAGCCATTCTTGCGGAAAATGCTGCGCGTACCACCAAACCGAAGGGAGAACCAAACCATGACAAAGATCTTTAAGCAGCTGGCCCGTCACTGGGCCGTCTGCCTCGTGGTGTTCGCACTGCTGTTCGTGCAGGCGTACTGCGATCTGTCGCTGCCGGACTACACCAGCAAGATCGTGGACACCGGCATCCAGCAGGGCGGCATCGAAAGCCCCCTGCCTGCCACTGTGCGGCAGAGCACGCTGGATGCCCTCTCGCTGCTGATGCGCGAGGAGGACGCCGCTGCCTTCCAGAACGCCTACACCGCCGACGGCGATGTGCTGCGCCTGCGCACCGACCTGACCGCCGACGAGCGCACTGCGCTGGAAGATGCCGTGACCACGCCGGACATCGTGCTGTATCTGGCGGCCGCCCAGGCAGCCAACACCCCCGCCGGGCAGACCGGCATGGGCATGACCGGCCTTGCGGACCTGCAGGCCTCCGGTGCCGACCGCAATCCCGACACGGAAACCGAGACTGCGGCCCCCACGGCGGAGGACCTGGACACCGTGTGCGGCCAGTTTGCCGCCATGAGCCAGATGCCCGGCTTCCGCCGCGACGCCGTGCAGCAGCAGCTGACCGGTGCCATCGGCCAGCTGGACGACACCGTGGTGGAGAACCTGAAGAGCCAGGCTCTGCTGCTGGTGGGGCTGGAGTACGAGGCCCAGGGCATTGCCCACGATGTGCAGATGCACTATTTATATAAGGTAGGCGGCCAGATGCTGGCCCTGACCCTGCTGATGGTGGCCGTGTCCATCGCGGTGGGCTTCCTGGCCTCCCGGGTGTCCGCCGCCATCGGCCGCGACCTGCGCCGCGAGACCTTCTCCAGCGTCATCCACTTCTCCCATGCGGAGATCGAGAACTTCTCCACCGCGTCCCTCATCACCCGCACCACCAACGACATCCAGCAGGTGCAGTTTGTCTGCGTCATGCTGCTGCGCATGGTGGCCTATGCGCCCATTCTGGGCATCGGCGGTGTGCTGCACGTCATCGGCAGCCGCTCGGGCCTTTCCTGGATCGTGGTGCTGGACGTGGCTTTGCTGCTGCTGCTCATCCTCTTCCTGATGAACATGGCCATGCCCAAGTTCAAGATCATGCAGACGCTGGTGGACCGGCTGAACCTCGTCAGCCGCGAGGTCCTGACCGGCATCATGCCGGTGCGTGCCTTCAGCCGCGAACAGTTTGAGGAACAGCGCTTCGACAAGGCCAACAAGGACCTGATGGGCACCCAGCTGTTCACCAACCGCGCCATGGTGGCCATGATGCCCTTTATGACCCTGATCATGAATGGCACCAGCCTGCTCATCGTCTGGTTCGGCGGCAAGGCCATGGATGCCGGAAACATGCAGGTGGGTGAGATGATCGCATTCATCACCTACACCATGCAGATCGTCATGTCTTTCCTGATGCTGGCCATGGTGGCCGTGATGCTTCCCCGTGCCGGTGTGGCTGCTGACCGTATCGACGAGGTCTGCCGCACCAAGGCTTCCATCCATGATCCCGACGCTGCCACCGCAAAGCCCGCCCTTGAAAAGAAGGACTGGGATGGCGTGGTCCGGTTCGAGGATGTCAGCTTCCGCTTCCCCGGTGCCGACAGCGACGCTCTGGAGCACATCAGCTTTACCGCAAACCCCGGCGAGACCACAGCCATCATCGGCTCCACCGGCTGCGGCAAATCCAGCCTGCTCAACCTCATCCCCCGCTTTTATGATGTCACCGGCGGCCGCGTGACCATCGACGGCATCGATGTGCGGGAGATGCCGCAGGAGCAGCTCCACAGCCTTTTGGGCTATGTGCCCCAGAAGGGCGTTCTGTTCAGCGGCACCATCGAGAGCAACCTGAAATTCGGCGGTGCGCAGATCACCGATGCTGGCATGAAAAAGGCGGCTTCCATCGCACAGGCCACCGAGTTCATCGACGCAAAGCCCGAGGGCTATGCAAGCCCCATTGCACAGGGCGGCTCCAATGTATCCGGCGGCCAGAAGCAGCGGCTCTCCATCGCCCGCGCCATTGCCAAGGATCCGAAGATCTATCTGTTCGACGACAGCTTCTCTGCCCTTGACTACAAGACGGATGTCACCCTGCGCCGTGCGCTGAAGGAAGAGACCGACAACGCCACCGTGATCATCGTGGCACAGCGCATTTCCACCGTCCTCCACGCCAATCAGATCCTGGTGCTGGACGACGGCAGGCTGGTGGGCAAGGGCACTCACGCGCAGCTCATGGCCACCTGCCCTGAATATCAGGAGATCGCCAGGAGCCAGCTGAGCCAGAAGGAGCTCAACCTGCAGGACCTGAACACCGGAAAGGAGGATGAGTGATATGCCGAGACCCGGAAAACAGACCACCGAGCGCGCCAAGGATTTCAAGGGCACTCTGCGGCAGCTCCTCAGCGCATTGCGCCAGTATAAGCTTTCCCTCATCGTTGTGATGGTCTTTGCCATCCTTTCCACCATCTTCAATATCGCAGGCCCCAAAATTCTGGCCAAGGCCACCACGGCCCTTGCCACCGGCTGGATCGCCAAGCTGCGGGGGATCGGCAGCATCGACTTTGCCTACATCGGCAAGATCCTGCTCACCCTGCTGGCCATGTACCTCTGCTCCGCAGCATTCAGCTTCATTCAGGGCTGGCTGATGACCGGCCTTTCCCAGAAAGTCTGCTACGATTTCCGCCGCCAGATCAGCGAAAAGATCAACCGCCTGCCGCTGGCCTACTTTGAAAAGCGGACGGTCGGCGAGGTGCTCTCCCGCATCACCAACGATGTGGACACCCTGGGCCAGAGCCTGAACCAGAGCGTGACCCAGCTCATCACCAGCATTACCACCATGATCGGCGTGCTGATCATGATGCTGTCCATCAGCCCCAAAATGACCCTGATCGCACTGCTCATCCTGCCCGTCTCTCTGGTCCTGGTGATGCTGGTGGTCAGGTTCAGCCAGAAATACTTCAAGGCCCAGCAGGCTACTCTGGGCGTTGTGAACGGTCAGGTGGAGGAGGTCTACTCCGGCCACAATGTCATCAAAGCCTTCAACCGGGAGGCCGCCGTGCTGGAGGACTTCAACGCCGCCAACGACAAGCTGTTTGAATCTGCCTGGAAGAGCCAGTTCCTCTCCGGCCTGATGCAGCCCATTATGAACTTTGTGGGCAACCTGGGCTATGTGGCTGTTGCCATCGTCGGCAGCATCTTTGCCGCCAACGGCATCATCACCATCGGCGATATCCAGGCCTTTATCCAGTATGTCCGCAATTTCACCCAGCCCATCCAGCAGCTGGCACAGGTGTCCAACATGCTGCAGAGCATGGCCGCCGCTGCCGAGCGCGTGTTCGAGTTCCTGAACGAGCCCGAAGAGGATCAGCTGGCCGACCCTGCCCGCCGGGCAGACCCTGCCTGCATTGATGGCCAGGTCACCTTTGACCATGTCCGGTTCGGTTATGTGCCCGAAAAGACCATCATCCACGATTTCAGCTGCAATGTGCAGCCCGGCCAGAAGGTCGCCATCGTTGGCCCCACCGGTGCCGGCAAGACCACCATGGTCAAACTGCTCATGCGGTTCTACGATGTTGATTCCGGCTCCATCACCCTGAACGGCCACGACATCCGCGACTTTGACCGCAGTGCCCTGCGCGAGGGCTTCGGCATGGTGCTGCAGGACACCTGGCTGTTCAAGGGCACCATCATGGAGAATATCCGCTATGGCCGTCTGGATGCCACCGACGAAGAGGTCATTGCCTGCAAGCCCACCTGAAAACATACACCCTTCTGACAGCTACCGTGAGGGGTACATAAATGTAATATCAGACGTGCGTGATAGATGTATGTCGCTTAAAACTGACAACGACATAACCATCTTCAAGCAAAATATATGTGATTCGTATAGCTGCCGCGGATATTGGAGCAGATACAACAGAGAGCCAAACACATTCGACTGCTTTACAAATAAATTCTGGAGAGCAGTCAGCGTACAAAGCAACCTTTCTGACCTTGACAGAGAGATAAATAAAAAACAATTTCTGTACACTGCCGAACAAAAGCAGCTTTCGCAGTATCTAATAGTGCAGTACAACGGCAAAAACGTAGAGTATGACCCCATTGAAAACTGGCTAAGGATCAAAAATGGAAATTCACTATACTATTCATATAAGCCTGACAAACAGTTTACGGACATATCCAAATGGCAAAAAGACACTTTTTTCTTTTTAGACAGACGTTATAAAGTCATGGACATAAATTTCCATACTTTTGAGGAAGTAAAAAACTCTATACTGAATAAAGCAAAGCCGGAAGTCAAACGCAAAGAGCCCACGAAGCGCAAAATTAAATTCAAACCGCCGCAGCTTTCCAATATTGAGCGTCACGGTATAGACTATCGAAAAGGACGGGATATAAGCGGAAATGATATGCTGCGGATCTTTGGTTTTCGCGGCGGAGAATTTGGCAACTGGGAAAATCAAAATGACAGACAGTTTAATCTGAATATGTCATATGACGCTTTTAAGGATCTTGCCAAAGCCTTGAATATCGCTGATAAGGATATTTCTCTTGCCGGTGATCTTTCAATAGCCTATGGTGCTCGCGGCAGAAGCATTGCGTTAGCACACTTTGAATCAGACAGAAATGTTATAAATTTGACGAAGATGAACGGCGCAGGAGCACTTGCTCACGAATGGGGACACGCTCTGGATCATTACCTTGCTCGAAAGCTAAATGCACCGACCATATATCTAACAGATAAAAAGCACATAAAAGACTCGCCAATATATGATCTTATGGATAGTATCAAATACAGTAACGGAAAATTCAGCAGCTTTTATCTTCACGCTAAAAAGCTTGATACACAGTACAGCAAAACAGATAAGGGTTACTGGGCGAGTGACGTTGAACTGTTTGCACGCGCATTTGCGTGCTATGTCATGGACAAACTAAAGCCTGATGTATCAGATTATCTTTGCAAACACGCAGAATCGGTTGGAATAGATGAAAACGGAAAAGCTATACCAACTTATCCATATGGTGAGGAACGCGAGGCAATAAATGCAAAATTTGATGAGCTTTTTAAGACGCTGAGAGAAAAGGGGCTGCTGCATGAAGCGGATATTTCTCAGGCGGTAACTGAAAAGGCGGCTTATACCGAAATGCAAGCCGACAATATCGAGCCTGAGCAGCTCTCTTTATTTGATCTGATGAAAAAGAAAGCTGTTAAAAAGACTACATACAGTACCGCCAAGATCATCGTCGAAAAAGAAAAAAGTATGCTATAATGGTCGCATTGAAACGCGTTTCGACGACCTTGCGCGTTATGATCGAAAAATGATTTT
>OLPI01001715.1_pt1 | contig 18901 bp, 9 predicted proteins | sample 1672361 | NCBI WGS metagenome assembly OLPI01 (sample SAMEA3136675, study PRJEB25190) | human gut metagenome
TTCGGCGTTCCATTCGTACATAGACGGTTGACTTCCAGCGTGTAGCCATCATCCAGCCGCCGCGCCACTGGCCTGCCGCAGATAGCAACGCCCACCAGCGCACCATTGTCCGATACGCCGATAGAAAACTTATGCCCCCGCGTCGGTTTATGGTGGCGGTGATACTGCTGCACAAATGCGTTTGCCGTTTTCAAATTGATCGGTGTTAATGTCAGCAAATGCCCTCCTTCAAAAAAAAATGCCCCGCCAGACAAAACTGACGGGGCGGCTCTCATTTACAGTTCCATATCGTGACTTTTCCGCTTCTGGGATTTCTGCGGTTCTGCGCTGCGCTCTGCCTGTTTTGCATGAAGCTGCGCCAGCACAGAGGGTTTCCGCACATTGTCCGCAGTGCGCTCTGCAACGCGGCCTGCATAGTTCACAGGCTGGCGCGGCCTGTCTGCAACTTCGGTTTCGGCTGCATCCTCGTCCACTCCCAGCGCATCCTCACCGCCCTTTTCGTCCATGTTGAGCAGTGAATTCAGCTCTGCAAGTCTCGCGGATTTCTCTGCCAGTTCCGCTTCCTGCACAAAGGGTCGCTTGGCTTCTTCCTTTGCCTGCGCCAACTGCTGTTCCAAGGTTTCCAGTCTGCGTTCCACTTGCGGCAATGCTCTTTCGATGCCAGACAGTGCATTGGTAACACGCAGAATGTTGCCCTGCGGGTCTTTGCCGACTTCCATAGAGTAGTTCCATGCGCCCTTGATGGATAGCCGGAACACCTTATCGAAGTTGTCAAACCGGGAATGCAGTTCAAACGCACCGTAGCTGCCAATCCTTCCCTCGGTGCCAGCCGCTTTCAAAGCCTTGCAAGCCTCAATGATGGCTGCACCCGCTTCCTTGCGTTCGGTGTACACCTTGCCGCTGATCTCCATAGAGAAGTGGTCTTTGTCCTGCACCAGAAGCGGTTTTGCCGCTTCCATATCGGTTTTCAGTGCTTCAATCTGTCCCTGTGCCACAGCGATTTCTCGTGGATAGCGGCGCGCAATATCCGATTCCAAGCTATAAATCTGACTGGTGTGATTAGCTTTCAGCAGTTTCAGTTTGCTGACCTGAATATCCAAGTCCATCTTTTCCTTGATGTAGGGATTGCCCGTTGCCAGTGCCTTGATTTCGGCATAGGACAGTGCGGTATCGTCCACATCATCGCAGGCACGGACAGGAGATTTGGATGTCATGATTTGGCTTATGAACTTCTGCTTATTTTCCAGAATTTGCCACATATACGAATCAAACGTATTTTCAGTGACGTAACGATAGATTTTCACCTGCTTATTCCGGTTTCCCTGCCGGAGAATACGTCCTTCCTGCTGTTCTAGGTCAGACGGCTTCCACGGGCAATCCAGATGATGCAGGGCAATCAGCCGATCCTGAATATTGGTTCCCGCGCCAAGTTTCGGCGTAGACCCCATCAGGATACGCACCTGTCCGGCGCGCACCTTTGCAAAAAGCTCTGCCTTTTTGGTTTCCGTGTTATACTCGTGAATGAATGCCACTTCTTCACGAGGAACACCTTTCGCCACCAGCTTCTCCCGCACATCATCGTAGACGTTGAATGTACCATCAGCTTTTGGTGTCGATAAATCGCAGAAAATCAACTGTGTTCCCCTATCCGGGGCAGATTCTTCCCAGACCTTGAACGCATTGTCCACACAGCGATTTACCTTGCTTTCCGGCTCATCCGGCAGCATATCATTCATAAGCCGCTGGTCGAGTGCCAGTTTTCTGCCATCGTTGGTGATTTTGAGCATATTATCGAATTTGGGATTCACATTACCGTTGCGTACAGCCTCGGCACGGTCTGCAAAGGAACTGACCATTTCTTCCTGTGTTTCGCTGGGTTTCAGCACTTCGTTGATGTACTCCGCTTGCGGCACAGGCAGATTCAGCATATCCGCTGTCTGCACATCTGCGGATTCCTTGAACAGAGAAATCAGTTCCGGCAGATTAAAGAACCGGGCAAAGCGCGTTTTTGCACGGTAGCCCGTTCCTTCCGGGGAAAGCTCGATTGCCGTGACGGTTTCGCCAAAGGATGCCGCCCAATCATCGAAGTGGCTCAGCCCCATCTTCTGCAAGGTGTCATACTGGAGATACCGCATAATAGTGTACAGTTCCACCATCGAGTTGCTGACCGGGGTTCCGGTTGCAAAGGTCACGCCCTTGCCGCCTGTCAGCTCGTCCAGATACTGACACTTTGCAAACATATCACTGGACTTCTGTGCATCCGTCTGGGCGATACCTGCGATGTTCCGCATTTTTGTGTAGAGGAACATATTTTTATAGAAATGTGACTCGTCCACAAACAGACGGTCAACACCCAGTTCCTCAAATGTAACCACATCATCCTTTCTCGTCTGGTCGTTCAGCTTTTGCAGCTTTGCTTCCAGCGTTTTCTTTGTTTTCTCCATCTGCTTGACCGTAAAACTGCGGCTGTCCTCACTCCGGGCATCGGCTAGGGCCAGCGTAATGTCGTCGATCTGACGCTCGATAATAGCTTTCTGCCGTTCCGGGGAAAGCGGCACTCGTTCAAACTGCGAGTGTCCGATCACAATGGCATCGTAATCGCCGGTTGCGATCCGGGAGCAGAACTGCTTACGATTGCTGGGTTCAAAATCCTTTTTCGTTGCCACCAACACATTGGCATTGGGATAGAGCCGCAGGAAGTCTGCGCCCCACTGCTCTGTGAGGTGGTTCGGCACCACATAGAGGTTTTTCTGCGACAGGCCCAGTCTGCGGCTTTCCATGCCGGCAGCAATCATCTGGAAGGTCTTGCCTGCGCCCACACAATGAGCCAGCAGCGTATTGTTACCGTACAGAATGTGCGCCACGGCATTTTTCTGGTGCGGCATCAGAGAGATTTCCGGGGTCATGCCCTCAAAACGAATATGACTGCCATCGTACTCACGGGGACGAATCGCATTGAAAATCCGGTTATAGGTCGCACACAAATCCTCGCGGCGATCTAAATCTTTGAAAATCCACTGCTTAAACGCTTCCCGAATGGATTCCTGCGCTTGCTGTGCAAGCATGGTTTCCTGCTTATTCAGCACACGATGGTCGCCATCCGCATCGTGAATCGTATCGTAGATTTTGGTATCCCGGAGATTCAGTGCATCTTCCAGCAGCTTATAACCGTTGACGCGCAGGGTTCCGTAAGTGTTGGTAACAAGCGGATTTCCGCGATCCAGCGACTTACCCGAAATGTTCCATGCACCTGAAATTTCGGAATAGGTTGCCTTAATGTCAATCCCGGCATAGTAGTTCGGGGTTTTGAACACTTCCTTCATAAACTGCGTGATGTACTCCGGTTTTACCCAGTTTGCACCCAGCCGCACTTCAATTTCCGAAGCATCCAAATCCTTGGGCTGTACCCGTTTGAGGTAGTCCACGTTGATCTGATACTCTGCATGGTTTACCGCAAAGATTTCTGCTGTGGCCAGTTTTTCACGAACATTGCCGGACAGGTATTCATCCGAGGTTTCCCACTGCTGTGTCACAGGATTTCGGAAAATCGCACCTGCCAGTTCATCCGTGATCTCCTGTTCCGTTTTACCGCAGAGCTGCACCATAAACGGCACATCCACCTTTGCTTTTTCTCCAATGGAAAGTGCCAGGGCTTCGCTTGGCGTGTCCACCGAGGTAACAGGCTCCGGCTTACGGATGGTACGTTTGGTAAAAATATCGGCAAGCCGTTTGAGATTCTTCTCCTCGTCCAGAATTTCCAGTGATGCCAGCAGACAATAGCTGCTGTCCTGTCGGAACGCCCGCTTGTTGGCAGTGCTGTTGATCAGACCATACTGCGCCTTAAATGCGGTGTATTGCTGTTTCAGTTCATTCTGCAAAAGCTGAACTTCTGCATCCGAACCATCATGCAGCTGACAATCCAACAGCTTCCGGGTGGTTTCCCGCAGAGCGATCATACCCAGCACCCGCTCTGCAGTTACGGCAGGCAGTTCTACCTTGTTCATAAAGGAGTTTTCACGGTAGTAAATCTGCCCGTCCACGTTCGTGAAGCTGAAATTCTTCACACTTGGGTCTGCTGGAATAGGTTCTTCCTGCACATCCAGTTCATCATCGGAGATTTCCGGCTCTGTGATGCTGGCATGGATATTTCCGACTGCTTCTTTCAACTGCTGGGCAAGGTCTGCGCCCTCGATGGGCTTGACCGTCGTTTCCTGCTTGCCATACTGAGTGCTTTCCGTGGTGATTTCTCCCAGCACCATCTCAGGATGCTGCGCAAAATACTGGTTGATGGAATATCCTTCCGGCGTTTCACCGAGATCCACCCAGTCTGCCCGCTCCACCGCTGCACGGTCACGCTTCTGCAGGAACAGAATGTCAGCAACCACGCCAGTGTTGGCATTGCGCTGAAACGCATTGTTCGGCAGACGAATCGCACTTACCAGATCGGCACGGTTAGCAAGGTACTCACGGACAGAGGAATCCTTCTTGTCCATCGTACCACTGGACGTTACCACCGCTATCACACCGCCCGGACGTACAAGGTCAAGGCTCTTGGCGATAAAATAATCGTGGATGAAGAAATTGTGGCGGTCATACCGCTTATCCGGTACTTTATAATTGCCGAACGGTACGTTGCCCACAACACAGTCAAAGAAGCTGTCCGGGAACTGCATCGTTTCAAAGCCCTGCACCGCAATCTTGTTTTTCTGGTACAACTGCTGTGCAATGCGGCCCGAAATGCTGTCCAGCTCCACACCGTACATCCGAATCTTCTCCATGTTGTCCGGCACCAGACCCATGAAATTGCCGATACCACAGGACGGTTCCAGCACATTGCCTTTGGACAATCCCATATTGCCCAGGGCTTCATACATTGCCTTGATAACCGTAGGGGAAGTGTAAAACGCATTCAGGGTACTGGCGCGGGCTTCCTTATACTCATCTGCCGTGAGCATGGACTGTAGTTCGCCATACTCTTTCGACCATTCCGCGTTGTTTTCATCGAACGCCTGCGGAATGCCGCCCCAGCCCACATACCGGGAAAGTATCTCCTGCTCTTCTGCGGTAGCCTGCCGCTGCTCTGCATCCAGTGTCTGCAGCACCCGAATGGCTTCCACATTGGCTTTATACTTTGTTTTCGGCCCTCCTGCGCCGAGATCATCGTCCGTAATGCGGAAGTTAATAGGTTTCTGTTTGGGCTGTGCAGGCTGTTCTGTTTCTGCTCCACTGTCCAGCGGAAGATTGTGCTGCCGCCGTGCATGGTTGACCTCTGCCGGGGTCATAGGCTGCTGGGTCAGCGGTTCAAGGGCTTCCTCTGCTGCTGCACGGCTGATGGCATCCGTTCGGTTCTGCACATCTGCGATCAGCTGCATCTGTTCTGGCGGGAAGTCAGGATTCAGCAGTTCTTCCAACTCGCCGCCTGCTTCTGCCACCGAATAGATCACATCCATCTGCTCCGGGGAAAAATCTTCGTAGGCTACACCTGCATTGTGCAGAGCCGTAAAGACCGTAATTTCCACCGCTTCTTCCATCGGCACATCGGCCTGTTCGTACAAATGCCGAATGTACTCCAGCGGTTCCGTTCGGAAGATTGGATACCGGGCTTCTTTCGCAAGGGTCATGTCCTGCAAGCTGACCGTTCCCTGCTCAAAGTTGACCGAATCCACACGGAACTCCCGATCGTCCAGTTCAATGAGGGTATTAACAGGCAAGTATTCCTCTTTACTGAAATACTTTGTCTGCTCATGGGTTCCATCTTCCTGCTGGCCGGACAGATAGACGTTCTCCCCTTGCTTCCAGAGCTTCATTGCCTGTGAAACCCACTGTTCACGCGGAAAACCAGATACCTCAACCTTGCCGAGTGCGGTTTCCTTTTCCAACAGCTTGCTACCAAGAAGTTCTGAAACGCGCTTTGCATCTTCGCCGTAAAACTCAAAGTTTCCGTACTGCTCATAGCCGACCAGCGCATCCGGGTAACGCTCTTTCAGCGCGTTATACTCGTTGGCGGCATCCAGCGGCAGGGGCTGCAAGGTCGGCTCAACGGCCTTTTCTTCCGCTGCATACGGAACCATCATGCCACGCACCCACTGCGGTGCGTCCTTGCTATCCTGATACAGTGCAACGGCATCCCGTCTGTCCGTAATAACGTCCTGATAGGTGCGCTGGAAAATATCTTCTTGAATCCACTCTCCGAAGTGCGCCCATGTGTCGATAGCCTCGGAGTAAACAGCATTTTCCACCTCGCCGGAATCAAACAAATCCTCGATTTTCTCACGGATCAGATTTTCCGCTTCTTCCTCGGTGGTATCGCGGTCACGCAGCAGCGGATAGATTTCGCTGCGCTCTACCTTTTCCAGCAGCGTGTACAGACATTCTTTATAGACGCAGCGGCTGTCTTTCTGCGTGTGGTCTGCATCCAGTTTCAGGAAATCGTTCAGCGGATTCTTCGCCAGCGTTTCGCTATATGACGGTAACGGAATGACCCGGCCAGCCACCGCCGAATTTTCCATATCTTTCAGATAAACGTCATGTGCATTGGAACGCTCAATGCGGTACAGATGGTTATTATCCAAATACAGAAAACTGCCGTTTTCTCTGCTGTACATTTGCTTGGGCTGATTTTCAAACGATTCTACTGCTTTTGCATCTTCTCTCGTTTGACGAATAACCGCCTTTGCATCATTCAGACTGTTAAACGGCCCTGTTTCTGCTGTACCTGTTCCCGTTTCTTCGTCATAGTTGTAATGGTTATAGAACTTGCCATCGGAATATTGCAGAATTGCAATATCCTCGATATATCCCTCCTGCATCATCACCGTTGACTGATACCGTGCAACGACTTTTGCCTTTCGGGGTTCCTCAACCGCTGCGGCGGTTGACTGCTCTTTCGATTGCGGTTCCTGCTCCATAAAATCAAACATGGACATCTGCCCCTGTTCAGGACCCACCATCTCAACAGCCCTCTTCTTCTCCGGGAAAATCGTGTACGTTCCCTCGACATACTGGTGCAGGATAGAGAGGGATTCTGCCTTGCGCTCATATTCTTCCGAATCCAGCGGCACGGACAGCAGTGCAGTGTCCATCTGCTCCAGCAGTTCAGCCGACTGTTCGGTGTCGGCCAGTTTTTTGACGAGAGCCTTTCGTCCTTCTTCATGGTAAAGGTCTTGCGGATAAGGCCGCTCCACGTTGTTCGACAGATGGTGATAGAAGCCCATCACCCGCATTGCCATCCGCTCGCGCTCATAAGCAGGCATCCGGGAGTAGTCTGCCGGCTTCAAATACTCACTGTCACGGATAAGCTGGTTGATCCGGCCTGCGGCCTGATTCCAGTTCAGATGAACGCTGGCATACGGGCTTCCGTATGAGCCGCGTTCCAAAACAATGCCTCTGCCATCGTGATCTTCGTGAGAATCGTCTGCCCCGCAGAGTGCATGGCTGCTACCGCCGATCCCGTAATGGTCTTTCAGGAAGTCAGCCCGTTCTTTTTTGTCCTCATGATTCAGGAAGAACGAATAGATTGCCAGCCGACTGTCCGAATAATTGCTGCCCCGTGTGAAATAAGCATTGATTTCATCTTCCGTGATGAACTTCTTATACTCATTCCAGTGAAAGCCATCCCGCGCCGAGTAGTTCTGATAAGGCTTTGCAAACTGCTGGAACAGAGCTGCCACTTTATCCGGCTTATAAAAGTGCATCCGCATCAGGTCTTTATCTTCGACGTAGGCTTCTCCCAGCGCGGACAATCTCTCATTGAGATCGGTCAGAAAATCCGTATCATCCAGCAAGCCTGCCAGCCTGTCCGTCAGTTCCGGGAAACCGCCCCTGAAGATTTCTGTATCCTGAAAGACTGCTTCGGCAACGCCATCTGCCAAGTCGCGCTCCATATAGGCCAATGTCTGCGCGTGTTCCTGCAAAGCATTCTGCCGTGCAGCATCCAGAACCGCCTGCGGAGCATACTCACCCTGCCGGAGCAGTTCATGGATACGATTGCTCACATCCTCCCACGACAAAAACGCATTGACAAGCGTGCCGCCCTTTGCCGTGCTGCCTACTGCAATACGCAGCCCTAAATCATCGAACCAGACTGCATACTTCGCGCCGTCAATTTCAAAGCCTTTGCCGCCCGTACCATATTCGTTTTTCACGAACTCCGTGTATTCTTCCGGGGATTTCTCGACCATGAAATTGTAGATCAGACGCAGCTGACCCTTGCTACGGTTGCTGCCCGTGCGCAGAATTTCATCGACCACTTCGGGATCAAGTGCAATCTCGTCCGCATACCGCGCCCGGATCGGTGCTTCAATGGCGCGGATCTGCTGTTCCACGGTCGGCAAATCAGGAAAAGAAAAAGCAGAGGCAATTTCTTCCTCTGCTTCGCTCAAATCCTGTTCCGTTGTCGGTTCAGTTAATTGTACACCAATTCCTTCAAGACGATCTCCTCGGCCATCGTCGTCAGGTTGTTCTGGTGCGCTGCCCATGCCAGCGGGTCTTTCTCCTTGCTCGGTGCCGGAAACTTCTCGTTCAGGCTGTCCAGCAGGGTTTCTACCCGGCTCTCCGCTGCTTCCTCGATCTGCGCCAGATGCTGGTTCAGCTTGCCGCTCATCAGCATACTCTGATACCAGTTCCTTCGGTTCTCTTTCAGGTACGTCCTGCGCAGCATCCCGTACTTCCCGATGGTCTGCGGCTCGTCCTTCACGGCCAGATTCGGGAACAGATAATCTCCCTTGCGGTAATACGTCAACTCCATTTTCTTGTCCTCCTTTGGTCGTGTTTTCTTCGGTTTCGCGCTTTAATGTGCTAAAGTCCGTATTGGTATTATACAAGCTGTCAACGGATTTTTCAAGCTGCTGCGTGATTTCTTTTTTGTAAATTTTCCGCATCTCTCGGCCAATGTCAAAAAGAACCGCTTCGCACTGTTCGGAAACGGCGTTGCCAAGGAACGACAGCACCGGCAGCTTGTTGAAATCCACGATACGGATAAAGTCATCATCGTCCAGTACATCCAAAGGCTCCTGCCCGCAGCGGCGGGAAAGCGTATAGAAGATACTGTTGGTCATCAGTTCCCGGAAGCGGACACGGATGTTATCTTCGTCCAGTTCTTCCAGAAAAGTGTCTGTCACCTCATAGGCCAGACCATCCATCGCTTCATCCAGATTGTCGGCGGTCAGCTGCTGTGCCAGTTCCAGCAGAGCAGCGTTCATGCTGTCTGTCTGGGATAAGCCATAGGTATCTGCCAGATGGTCTAAGATAGCCTGCTCATGCTCGTGGCTGTCCAGATTCCATAAGAGCGGTGTTTTTCCACCGCGCACCAGATGAGTGTCAGCAATATCGAACACATACCGCAGCTTGGTACGAGGTCCGGTATCATCCAGAAGCGCGATGCCTTTTGCGCCACGGTTGACCCATCGGCTCATTTTCTGATTCCAGAGTTCCATTTCTGCGCAGGCGGTTGTATCGGGCCGTTGCGCGTGGATCAGGAGCGTATCGGTGAACGAATAGCGGTACAGCCGCGCCGCCACATCCAGATAGCTCATCCAGTCCTGTGGCGAATTACTGACATACCGGGCGTTCTGCTGCGCCAATTCTCGAATATCGTTAATCTGTGGCAAAGGTCAAACCTCCTTTACGTTTTCGTTTTCATCGGTGTTTTAGGAAATTCCAGGCTGTACTGTGCGCGGCCATCTTCGACGCGCATCACAAGGTCAGCGGCGAATGTCTTATCTTTTTTCGCGGAATAAAAGTCTTTTACGTGGGTGCGGCCTTTCTTCAAAAGGTCTACCGCCATCTTCTTGTCCAGCGTTTTTCTCATGTTGGACAAGTATCTGCTTTCTTTCCAAAGGGCGAATTTACAGCTGCGGTCTGCACAACAAAAGCTGAGCTTACTCTCATGTACAGGGTTTCCGCAGACCGGGCAGTTTCCTACGCTTACCTTATTATGATGGGGAGCTGCCGCGACGGTAGGAATCTGCCGGAGGTCAGCCAGCATCTTATCGAGCAGTCCATGGATGCCCTGCATAAAATCATGGGGCTTGATCTCACCGCGCTCCATCCGCAGCAGGTCATTTTCCCATTCGGCTGTCATACTGGCAGATTTCAGGTAGTCCGGGATATTGCTGATTGCGGCTACACCGTCCTCCGTGGGAATCATCTGCTTGCCTTTACGCTGCACATAGCCGGAGGATACCAGCTTTTCCAGAATCGCAGCGCGCGTTGCAGGGGTTCCCAGACCTTTCTTCTCAGTGTCCTTTTCAAATTCCTTGTTGCCTGCTGTTTCCATGGCCGACAGCAGGGTATCTTCGGTGTAGACTTTCGGCGGTGAAGTAAAGCCCTGCTTTTTCTCTGCCCGTACCACCGGAATAACCATCCCCTGTTCCAGATTGTTCGGAAGTGACGCATCCTTGTTCTCCTCCGGCTCCACAAGCGGAACAGGTTTTGCCGTATAACCGGGCTGCAGAACATCCTTATATTTTGCCGTGAAGTTTCTGCCCTGGCAGCACACTGTTACCAGCACATCCTCATAGATGAACGGCGGCTGCACAGCCTGCACCAGTTTCCAGATGATAAGCGAAAGAATCTTCTGCTTGGTTTCGGACAGCTTTTCCTTATCACACTTTGCACCCTGCATAGTCGGCAGGATCGCATGATGGTCTGTGACCTTGCTGTTGTCAATAACGCAGCTTACGCCTGCCGCCGCGTCATCTAAGGCTAGCACCAGAGATTCCACCGTCTTGCGCATATCCTCGGTCACGAACTGGCTGTCCGTTCTGGGATACGTCACCAGCTTTTCTTCATACAGTTCCTGTGCCGCCTGCAAGGTCTGGCTGGCGGTCAGACCGTAATAGCGGTTTGCTTCTCGCTGCAAAGTTGTCAGGTCATACAGCTTCGGGGGCTTCTTTTCTACCCTCTTTCGCTCGATGCTGCCGACCACCGCGCACTGCCCGTCACAGGCAGCCCGCATGGTATCGGCATCCTGCTCCTGCGCCATCTGTTCCGATACTGCGACCATGCCCCCACCGGACAGTTCCACTTTATAATAGGGTTCCTTTACAAAGTTCTGGATTTTGGTCTGCCGTTCGGTCAGCATCGCCAGCGTCGGGGTCTGCACACGGCCAATGGTCTGTTTTCTGCCGTACTTTTTCGTAAAAGCACGGGTTCCGTTCATGCCGATCAGCCAGTCCGATTTTGCCCTGCACTCGGACGCTGCAAACAGATTTTCATACGCCGCACCATCTTTCAGGTTTTCAAAGCCCTGCTGGATGGCGGCATCCTCCATGCTGCTGATCCACAGCCGCTTGATGGGGAGTTTGCTTCCGGCAAGAGCATACACACGGCGGAAAATCGCTTCACCCTCGCGCCCTGCGTCGCAGGCGTTCACCACATAATCGAATTTCTTGCTGCGGAGCAGTTTGCGCAGAACATTGAACTGCGGCTTCTTGGTATTGTGTACCAGCAGTTTCCACTCAACAGGGAGAATCGGCAAATCCTCAAAACGCCAGTTTTCATAGCGTTCATCGTAATGTTCCGGGGCTGCATACTCTGCCAGATGCCCCAGACACCAGCTTACCACGCAATCCCCACCCTCCAGATACCCGTCCTCCTGCCGATATGCACCGATCACTTTTGCAATGGATTTCGATACGCTCGGTTTTTCTGCAATCACCAGATATTTCAACGCTTTCTCCTTTTTGAAAAAAGCAGGGATAGCCTTTCGACTACCCCTGCATCCTTATGTTACGGTTTTCTTATGTGCCATTTTCGTTGCCGGACTGATTATCCTCGTTCACCGTCGCAAGGCTCTGGTCGGTTTCCAGATTTTCACTCTGCGGCGTTTCTTCTTTCGGCTTCGGCTTATAAATGTAGAAGTAGAAGAAAGCACCTGCACCGCCCAGTGCCGCCACGAATACCAGCAGCAGAATCTTATTCATGCCACCGCTCGATTCTTCTTTCGGTTCTTCGATTTCCACATCCGGGGTAGGTTCGGGTTTGGTTTCGGGCAGAACTACCGCAGGCGTTTCTTCTTCCTGCTTGCCGTTCCGCTCTTCATCGTCCAGAAACTCCTGCAAATCGTACTCGTCGATCATCGAAAGCATATAGACGTTTTCGCTGCTCCGCGCCCGGTCAATCACCAGGAAGAATGTGTTGCCGTCCTTGGTCTTTACTGTGAAGAACTCCTTGCTGGGGTCATCCACGATATTGTCCTCTACCTCGCCGTTGCCTGCGATGGTGAACGGGATCTTTTCTTCCTCGGTCGGCTCTGCTTCCTCGATCACCTGTGCAGGTTCTTCCGCCACCTCGGTGGTGTCCACATAGGCAAAGGCCGGGGTCGAAAAGCCCACCGCCATCAGCAGGGTCAGAATTGTGCTGGGGATAACAACACCCAGCCTTTTAAGCATCTTTTTCAATCGCTTCCTCCGTTTCTGCTTCCTCCGAAGCGTTGTTTACAGCGGTCAGGAACGTCACATTTCCCGCCTGAATGTTGTCCAGCAGAGCCAGCAGTTCGCGCCCGCCCATTTTGGTGCTGCGGATGGCACGGATGATCTCGCTGTCCTCTTCCTTTTTCTGTGCTGCCCGGATGGTTCTCAGCCGTTCTTCCAGTTCCGCGATCTGCTGTTCGGTCTTTTCGGCTTCATCCAGATATTTCTGTAATTTTTTGCCCATCGGTCCTCCTTTCAGTTGATGCGTCCAAAGCCTAAGAAGTGGCTTTGCCAGTAGGTCGAATTGATGCTGGTGTAGGAAATGGGGTCGCCGCAGTGGATCATCATACCATTGCCGACATAGATGCCAACGTGCGACGCGCCAACGGTGTTATAGGTTTTTTCAAAGAAGATCAAGTCACCGGGCTGCGCATCCGCAGGAGAAACATAGCTGCACTTTCCGCGCAGACCGTTGGCCGTTGTTCGTCCAACGCTCCATCCATTGCCGCAGTTATTGATGACCCAGCAAACGAAGCCAGAGCAGTCAAAACTGGTGCTTGGGGAACTGCCGCCCCACACATACGGCATACCGAGATATTTTTCGGCTTCCTCAATCATCCTTGCGAACTTTTCATCCGAAAGGGTTTCCGAGGGAATGTCGTACTTGAAGCCACCGCCGGAGCCACCAGTACCGCCGCCTGTACCGATACTGCCCGTTGTGCCACCACTGTAAGTCGGTGATCCTGCGCCGAACAGTTCGGGGCGGTTGCCGTAGGTCAGGTTGTAGGCATCGTACCGCCCAGTCTGCTTCTGGTTCATGTTTTTCCGCGCGATGGTATCGAAGCCCTTATTTTTCAGCAGGACATTGAGGATTTTGTATTCATACTCCACTTCTTCCTGATAGGTATAGGTTTCCATGCTGATGTTTCCAAAAGCGTCAATCGTTGGTCGAACCCCTACTCTGGTTTCCATGCGAGTGCGAATCTCAATGGTTTCCCACACTTTCAGGAGATACTGCTGCTTGAACAGTTCCTTGATAACAGGCTTGACCTGTCCTCTGGTGAACTGCTCATAAACCGCCGTCAGATGGGAAATAAGCTGATACGGGTCATGCCCGATCTCATCCAGCTGATAGCGGTATTCATCATAGCCCGGATGGGTGGATTCCATCTGCCGAATCTGCTTATCCAGTTCTTTTTCCAGTTCCAGATAATCTTCCTCTGCTCCTTTCATATCGGCATCCTTGCTGGGGTAGGTCGTTCCCACAAAGGTACTGCCCGTTCCCTGAATCGCTGCACCACAGCTTGAAAAGGCCCCCAGCATTACCATCACCAGCAGGATGCCCACACCAATACTGACCCACAGGGTTTTATTCTGCACCACGATCTCCTGCACCGCCGCTTTCGCTTTTTCCGTAATGGTGTTGGTTGCCGCTGCTGCCTGCTTGCTGGCAGCAGTTCCGGCTTTCTGGCCGCGCTTGGCGGCTGCATAGGCATCCTTATACTGCTTTTTCTGGTAAAACTTCGCACCGACTGTTTTTGCTTCACCTCCTGCGGCAGTCGGTGGCGGCTGGGGCTGTTTCTTTTTCAGCTGCGGTTCTGCTGCATTTTCTGCCGTGCCGCCCTCGCTCTCGGAGAATTTCAGACGGCTGGATTTCTGATCCTCCCCACCTCTTTTCTCCGCTCTGGCAGATTTATCTTTGGGCTTTTTTCTGCCTTTGACAAAGTGGTGCAGGCGTTCGGCGGCTTCTTCCGACTTGTGAGCAGCTTCCACGCCGGAATTGTCCTTTTCTACCTGATGTACTTTCTGATGGGCGAACCCGGTGGCGGTATCCACTCCTTTCCTCGCCACCTTCTTAACGCCCATCCCCATGCCACGGACAATGCCGCCTTTTTCATCTTCAAAAGAAAGTCGGCCTTTCTTTGTGGGCGGCTCTGCATCCGATTCCGCAGACGCATCTTTCGGCTTCCCATCCTCCTGATGGGCTTTATAATAGTCTGCGCTCTGCTTGGCGGTGCTGTGATGCCGGGGTGGTTCCTCCTCCCCGTCCCCGGCATCCATGCACCGTTCTTCTTCCACGATAGGTTCTTCATCGGCTCCCTTTTCCGCAGTTTCTTTTGCCGAATCTTCCTTCTCCGGCTTTTCTTCTGCAGTCGCGGACTTCTGTTCCCCGGTGCGGAGGTTTTCATCCACCAGACCATCCTTGGTCATTTTCTGGACGATTTTATCTCTGCCCCGAAACTTTTTGTCTGCTATGGAAATCACCTCCTTCCGGCTGGAGCCGTCATGCGATCAAGGCTGCGTGGGTTTCCCACTTATCAAGCACCTGCTCCAGCTTCCGGGCAAAGGCGATTAGACGGGCATTCACTTCCTCACGGTCAAGATAACCGTGGGCTTCCATGTGAAAGCCGTCAGTCAGTTCATCGGCCAGTGTGCCAACGGCGTAAAAGTCCTCCAGCACCGTATGCACTACCGATTCTTCATCTTGGAAGTTGAGCGGCTCCACCTCGTCGAAAGGCGGGCCGGAATCACTTTCGTGCGGCTCCATGTCAGAGTGATGATGAATCTTGCGGCTCAGTCGGTCAAAAATATTCGATGTGTTCATGCTTCTTTCTTCTCCTTATATTTTCCCATCTCATTGGGCTTCGTTGTCATCAAACTGTACAGTTTCAGCGATGTATCGAACTTATCCTTGAACGGGATTATCGTGTTGCCGTAGAACAGCAGTCCCTCGCCCTCGTTGCTATTCGTCACATACGACAGCTGGAACGGCGAAATATTCAGCTGCTTTGCAAGGATTTGTCGGTCGCCGGATGCCTGGTTGAGCATATAAATAAAATCGCTGTTCTCGAAGATATTCTCGATTTCCCGGCTGGCCAGCAGATCCTTGATGTTCTGTGTAATTCCTGTCGGCACACCGCCCCATTTTCGGAACCGCTTCCAGATCTCGACGCTGTATGCTGCGGTCTGTTCCTCTTTCAGCAGGAGGTGGAACTCGTCTATATAGTACCGGGTGTTCTTTTTGCTGTTGCGGTTGATGGTAACACGGTTCCAGACCTGATCCTGGACGATGAGCATCCCCAGTTTTTTCAGCTGTTTGCCCAACTCTTTGATATCGAAACAGATAATTCTGTTATCCAGTTCCACATTCGTCTGATGGTTGAACACACGCAGCGAACCATTAACGTAGATTTCCAGTGCCGTGGCGATACGCTGCGCCTGCCGTTCCTTCTGCTCCCGCAGGCAGTCGTACAGATCACCGAGCGTCGGCATATTTTCCGGCTTCGGATCGTTTAGATACTTCTGGTATACCAGCGGCAGGCAGCGGTCAATGACCGACTTCTCTTCCGGCTCCATGCCATCCCGTGCGCCCATGATCAGTTCGCACAGGGAAAGAATAAAGTCCGATTTCATGCCCAGCGGGTTATCATCGTCCGCATAGTTGAGGTTAATGTCCATCGGGTTGATGTAGTCCTTACTGGTGGACGAGATGTGAATGACCTGACCGCCCAACGCTTCCACCAGCGGATAATACTCGCCTTCCGGGTCTGCGACGATAATATCGTCCGTTGTGGTAAAGAATACGTTCGTGATCTCACGCTTTGCACTGAACGACTTACCGCTTCCCGGTGTGCCGAGGATCAGTCCGTTCGGGTTTTTCAGCTGCTTCCGGTCTGCCATAATCATGTTGTTGGACACTGCGTTCAGACCATAATAGAGGGAATCGCCCTCCATAAAAAGTTCCTGCGTGGTGAACGGCACAAAAATCGCGGTGGAGGTGGTAGTCAGCGCGCGCTTGATGGGAACGAGGTTATTTGCCAGCGGCAGGCTGCTCATAAGGCCCTGCTCCTGCAAATAATCCAGACGGTTCAGCGTACAGTTGAACTTCTGAGCGATACCAGCAGTCTGAAACACAGCACTATCCAACTCCTGTTTGGTCTTGGCCGTATTGAGGAACAGCACCGTAACAAGGAACATACGCTCATTGCGGCTTTGCAGATCATCCAGAATCTTTTTGGCCTCGCCGCCATAAGTTGCAAGGTCACTCGGAATAATTTCCATATCATAACCAGACCTCACAGCTTTCTTCTGTTCCTCAATTTTCATACGGTCCAGGTCAGTAATTTTGCCCTTGATCAGTTTGATGGCTTTCAGCTGGTCTACCGACTGCACATGGATGCTGACCACCAGATTTTTGTCCATATCCAGAAACTCAGCCAGCACCTTATCCGTCAGTTCCGGGGCAAGGATGTTCAGATAGGATGTTGTACCATAGGTGTCCCCCATCATAAAGTCCTTGCCGCTCTTGAACAGGAAACTGGTCGGGGCAATGAAGTCTTTGGTCGTCATGCCGCTCTGCAGGATGCGGTCATAGCTGAAATCGAACTTCCGCTGTTCCTCCTGATGAAAGGTTTCGTACATGATCTGAAGCCGTTCCACGCCGTTCAGCGGGTAGGCTTTCACGCCCAGCACCTTGAAATTATTGAGAATATCGGTTTCGATACGCTCCAACCGTGGCTTTGCCTCCCGGACGCTCTTTGCTTCGATACTGAACGTGATGTACTTCGTCCGAACCAGACCGTTGTTACCCTTGGCAAGCTGCTGTTTCAGCATCTGCGCATATTCCATACGCACATCATCAAACTGATCGTGCTGCGGCTCGATCTGAATGACCTTGTTGTACTCGCTCATGTCACTTTTATGATTGATGAACGAAAGCTGAAAACGGATACTGGCATCGAAGTAGTTGAGGAAGTCGCACCAGCTTTCAAAGATGGTGTTTTTATCCTCGTTCTGGGCCAGCTGGTAGTTAATGTCGTAGAATCGGACAGTTTTGGAATACAGATGTTCCTCCACCCGGCAGATACCGTCGCGCCCCATTTCCAGATATGGAATGGAACGCTGCACAGTCAACCGCTGTTCCTTCTGGCTCTTTTCGGATTTCCGAAAGAACCTCTGGAAGAAGCCGCCCGACTGCGGTTTCTTCTTCGGTTCACTTTTTACCAAGGATGCCTCCTTTCTTCTGGATCGGTGCTGCGGTTTCCAGTTCCCGCTCATACAGGTTTTCGACCTCATAGCGGCGTACCGCAGGACGTTTGAATCGGACGCTGATGAAATTCGTCAGGATGGTTTCAAGGTGCATCCCGTTTTTCTCGTACAGAGCAAAGAAAAATTCCGGCAGCATCAGGAGCACCATGCCTGCCGCTGCATTGCTGGTTCCCAGCGTGTCGCGCATAAGAAAATAGAACGGAACGCCAATGCCTGCTGCAAACCCCATACACACTAGCTGGCGTTTCGTCAGGTTCAGAAAGACCTTGTTCTTCACTTTGGAAAGGTCTTTGGGAATCGTTACATAGGCCATTTATCACCAGAACAGCCAGACCGCCGCCGGGAAACGGCGTTGTCTGCTGTCTTTTCCTTTCATTGGATTTTCCCGGATTTAGTGACTGCCGAAGATCTGCTTGGACAGACTTCCCGTTTTAAGCAGCGAGAAGCAAAGAATCACCGTGTAGGCCATTGTGCCGAACAGTGCCGAGTGAATATCCGAAGATACCCGGATGCTGCCGATGAGGGCTGCATAGATTGCCACGCAGACCATCATCAGGAACGCCTGAAATGCCAGCGCGAACAGACCCCGGAAGTAGTTCGTACCCACATGACCCCATTCACGGTTGCTCATGGTTGCAAATGGAATCGGAGCAAGCGAAGTGTAGAGGTATATTTCTATCATTCTGCCGTACATTATCACTGTGATAACCACTGACAGAATTTTCAGACACCAGCTTACAACAAGGGTTTCCAATGCCAGCGTCACCAGTTCGCCAATCGCCATTGTTGCCATTGCCGCCTGCATCTGCATGGAAAGAGAACTAATATCAATGGCGGTATTGCCACGGATAATGCCGGAGGAAGAATTTACCACCGACTGTCCAATGTCAAATACCGCCATTGCAATATCGAACGTATGACTGACGAGATAGACTGCGATCCACATCTTCACGAAATACTTGAAGAACATCCATGTGTCCACATCGTGCAGATTGTTCCGCTCTGTCAGCATCGAAATCAGTTCGTAGCAGAGGATCAGCGTGATGATGATTCCCGCAATCGGAATCACCACCGAATCCGAAATGTTACGGATCATGCTGAAAATACTGCTGTTCCACCCTTGCGGTGTCTGCCCGACCTGAGCAGCGATTTCACTGGTCTGTTGGTTGACCGCTGTGAACATCGTACTCAGGTTGGACTCCACCATGCCGGAAAGAAGTTCCCTCATCCATTTTTCGATTGCTGCGAAAATATTATCGAACAATGGCGGGTTTTCCTCCTATCGCTTGTTGATTAGCCGAACAGACCAGAGAGCAGCGGGATCAGCTGGGTGCCGATGAGGATGACACCGCCGCCGGACATCAGCTGCTTCATGCCCTGCGACTTTGCGCCGGGGTTGTCGTTTCCGTACCCTTCCATGAGGTTCACAACGCCCCAAA
>OLPI01001719.1_pt1 | contig 18892 bp, 10 predicted proteins | sample 1672361 | NCBI WGS metagenome assembly OLPI01 (sample SAMEA3136675, study PRJEB25190) | human gut metagenome
CGGACAGGATCAGATTCGCCCCCACAAGAATGGTCGTTGCCACGCCCAGCCGCATGATAACACTGGCGGCATTTACAAAAAGGCCGGTTCCCAGTTCACCCTGAATCGTAACTCGTTCATGTTCGTCAATTTTCTGATTCAGTCCGTTTAGATACCGTTCCTCCTGGTTTGTGGCACGAATCTCTCTAACATTTTCTAATGCTTCCTGAATACCATCTGACACCCGGACAGCCGCTTTTTTCGTCCGTTCTGCATTGCGGGCGGCAATCTTGCGGCTACCAAACAGCAGGCCAAAGGCTACCGGTACACCCCACAGGCAAGCAATAGCCAACCGCCAGTCGTAAACAAGCAGGCACACAGCGATAATCGCCGTAGAGATGTAAGCACCGTACAGATACCCTAGCACATGAGACCAGACATGTTCCATCCGATTCACGTCTCCCATGATAGTCTCGGTCAAGTCTGCCAAGTCCCGCTTGCCAAAATACCCCAGCGGCAGTTTACGAAGCCGTTCCGCCAGACTGAGACGTGTGGTTTTGACCTCATTATATACCAGCCCATAGGTAGCTTTGTATTGCTGCAAATGGGTCACGAAGGACAGGAGGGCAAAGAGAACCAACAGTCCGAGGACAATCGCTGAACCGGGAAGAGGACTTCCTTCTGTCAAGGCTCCCATAAAACCAGACATTACCAGATACAGAATGCTGACACCGCCCATAACAACCAGATTCACGATCACTGTCCAGAATGTGCCTTTCTTTGTGTTCCGGACACCCTGATCGGTCAGGGCATATTTTCGCTGAAACTTCTCTCCAAACATTTACTCTGCCTCCTTTTCGCTGGTGATTTTCCACTGAACTGCCTTGTTATAGTCGGTCCACATCCGGGCATACAGACCGCCCGAAGCAGTCAGCTCCGCATGAGTACCCTGCTCGACAATGTGCCCTTCTTCAAGAATGTTAATCTTATCAGCGCCCACAACAGTGGATAGACGGTGTGCAATCATAATAACAGTGCGGCCTTTCGTCAGTGTGGCAAAGGCCTTCTGAATCAGCACCTCATTCTCAGGATCGGCAAAAGCAGTTGCTTCGTCAAGCACCACAATGGGGGCATCCTTCAAAATGGCTCTGGCCAGTGCGATGCGCTGTTGTTCACCACCGGAAAGATAAGTTCCTTCGGTGCCGATCTGTGTATCAAGGCCATCCGGCAGTTTGTCAAGAATATCCTTGCACTGGGCAGCCATTAGCGCGGCCATCACCTGCTCTCTTGTCGCTTCCGGGCGGGAGGCCCGGACATTTTCCAAAATAGAGGCTTTGAACAAACGGTTATTCTGGAATACAAAAGCCACCTGATCCATAAGGACATGCGGATCGATCTGAGCAACATTGACTCCGCCGACTTCCACCGCGCCGGACGTTGCATCCCAAAAACGCGGAATCAAGCTGGCCGCCGTTGTCTTTCCGCCGCCGGACGGACCAACAAGCGCCGTAACCTCGCCCTGTTTTGCGGTGAACGACACATCATTAAGCACCGTTTCGCCGCTCTTGTAGGCAAAGCCCACATGGTCGAAGGTAATGTCGCAGCCTTTGTTTGTGAGAGTATCGCCGCCCTGCTGAATTTCGTGGTCTAAGATTTCGTTCATTCGTGCAACATTTGTCCGCATTGCAATAACCGCCGCAAGGTTTTGAAGTGCCGCCTGCATCGGGTCGTAAAGACGGGATGCAACGAGCAAAAACATAAAAAGCGTTAAAACATCTATTTTTCCGCTGACAAGCCGTGACGCACCGACAAGCGCAACGGTTGCGATGCCGAATTTTAACACCATTCCGGCAGAGGTTACGAAAACGGCGGTGGTTATTTCCGTTTTGAAAGCCCCTTTTTCAACGGAACGAATTTTACTTCTTAAACCTTTAAGGTAACTGCTTTCCGCATTGTTTGCCTTGAGGTCACGCAATGTTTCTATGTATTCCTGTATTCCGTCTGCACAAGCCATTTTGACCGACATATTCCTTTGCTGCGCTCTGTCCTGAACCTTGTAACTCAGCACGATAATCAGCACCGATACGGGAATTACCCACAGTGCCGCAAGCGCCATTGCCTTGTCAAACGCAAACAAACCGAGTGCAATGACTATCGTGGAAATCACCGAGCCGAACAGCGCCGGTATGTAGTGCGAGCAGTCCTTTTCTAAAACTTCGCAGTCTGCCATAATCGTACTTGTGAGGTCGGCAAGGTCTTTTTTGCCGAAAAACGAAAGAGGGAGCTTTCTGAGCCTTTCGGCTAAGCTTAATCTACGTTTTCCGCTTTCCTCGTATGTCGTAAAAAATGTATTGTTATACTGAAACCAAGTTGTAATTAATATAAGCGCAAAGCATATAACGCAGCCGACTGTGTAAAAAACTGCTTTTCCGCCCATATCGCCGCCGAGTAAATCTTTGACCAAATAATATAAAAGTCCTGTCGGCAGCATAAATGCCATATTCTGAAAGGCGCAGGCGATAATGCCTTTTATTAACCCTACCGCACCGTCTTTTGACGATGCCGTGGCTTTTTGTATAAGCTTAATCATTTCTCGATTCCTCCGTTTCGTTTGATACTTTCCAGCTAACGGATGATTGATAGTCATTTTGCATTTTATAGAACATACCTTTCTTTTCTATGAGTTCCGCTCTGTTTCCGTATTCCGCAATCTTTCCGTCGGCAATTACATAAATGCAATCCGCATTCCGAACAGTTGAAAGCCTGTGTGCAATCATAATAACCGTTTTACCCTCGGAAAGCTTTGCGAAAGCTGTCTGCACCTTTACCTCATTATCGGGATCCGCAAAGGCGGTTGCCTCATCCAAAATGATAATCGGAGCGTTTTTCAGCACCGCACGGGCAATGGCAATTCTCTGCATTTCACCGCCGGAAAGATAAACTCCTCGACTTCCGATAACGGTATTGACACCGTCGGGGAATTTTTCGATAATATCCATACACTGCGCAGCCCTAAGCGCATTTAAAACTTCTTCATCCGTGGCATTGGATTTGCCCATTTTGACATTATCGAGAATGGACGCTTTGATGAGCTTGCTGTTTTGGAACACAAATGAAACCGTGTTCATAAGTTCGTCCTTGGAAATATCGCGAACATCAACACCCCCTATTTTGATACTTCCCGAATTTACATCAAAAAATCTTGAAATAAGGCTTGCAAGCGTTGATTTTCCGCCGCCGGACGGACCGACAAATGCAACCGTCTGTCCGTCTTTTATTTTCAGCGATATATCCGATATAACCTCTTTTTTACCGTCATAGCTGAAATGAATATTTTCAAGTTCAATAGATGCACTTTTAGGCTTTTGCGGATAGTTTCCGATGCTCATAGGCTCGGCATTAAGCACGCTGTCAATTCTTTCGATAGCGTCGCTGATAACCATGCCCTCCTCGCTCATATACATAATTTTTGTGAGCGTGACCGATATAACAGGCGTTATGATTATGTAGAACAATAGATTTACGAAAAATTCGCTTGTAACAGTGCCGTTTGTAAACCAAAACGCACCGAGTATTAAAAACGCAAACACACCGTTTATCGCCGCAGTGTAGAGCATCATCGGCAGCCGCATATCCTTTGTGTAGGCAAGAACCCACTTCTTGTATTCGTCAATCGTGGCTTTGAATTTTTTGAATGAAAATACCGACTGTCCGAAGGTTTTCACAACAGGTATTCCTCTGACATATTCAACCGCCTCATTGGACATTGCCGCAAGCGCATTGCCGTACTGCCGCATTTTTTCTTCCATTCGTTTTCCGGTCATTGCGGACATAACCGCAAATCCAACTGCAACAGGCACCAAGCTCAAAAGTCCGAGCCGCCAATCAAAAACAAGCAGCAGTGCAAGCAGTCCGACAGGTGTCGCCATTGCCGCATATTTATCCGGCAGCTGATGTGCAAGATAGGTTTCGGTCGCCGCAGTGGAGTCGTTTATAATTTTGCGCAGCTTTCCGCTGCCGAAACTGTCGGTAAAGCCGATGGGCAGCTTTGCAATATGCTCGGTTATGTCAATACGCATATTTGCCGCAATGCGAAATGCCGCAAGGTGCGAGCAGAGCAGTGCGCCGATATAGATTAAATACGATATAATAGCATAAGCCATTGCCATTATGCCGTAATGCGTAAGATTTTGCGCACTGCCGAAATTCGGCGAGGCTTTCAATACCTCGTTGATAATTTTCCAAATGTACCAAAATGGCACAAGTGCAGTCAGTGCGCTTACGGCAGATAAAATCCACGAAACATAAGTAAAATACTTGTGTCCGCCGGCATAAGATAAAAGCCGTGATAAATTTGATTGTTTTTTCAAAACAATTCCTCCTTGCATTGATTTGTTTTATGTTGTCTTATAGTTAGTTTAACCTAACATATATTCAAAAAATATAGGGATTAAAATCCCATAATTTTTTTCCAGCCGGCAGTATAGAACGCTTTGAGCTCCTCAAGATGTTCTGCCGCATTTTCGTGCGGAATATCGTGAATAATCACTTCAAAAAATGCCGAAAACAATCCGCTTGCCAATATATGTTCAAGCGTTTTGTCAACATTGTATTTCGGATAGCCGAGTTGTTCCATTGTTTTTGCAAACTTATGCGTGGCATCGACCTCAATTTCCGCCATATCGTGAATTATATTTTCATATTTTGTGCCGTCGGAGGAGCAGAGAATAAGCTTGAATTCATCTTTATTGGCATAGCAATAATCCATCATTTTTATCATTCCCTCGCCGGAAAGCTCGCCCATTTGCTTCGCCTGTTCCTGCGGCGAGAGCTTTGTAAAAGCGCTTTGCGTTTCGCAAAACATACCCATAAGCGTGTCGTATTGCTCGCCGACAAGTGCGTCAAACAATTCCTCTTTGCTCTTAAAATAACCGTAAAATGCACCCGTTGTCACGTCGGCATTTTTTACGATTCTGCGCAGTGATGCCGATTGAAAGCCTTTTTCGGAAAATTCAGCTTTTGCAGCCGACAGAATATCATCAAGCGTATTATTTTCGTTTCTATTCATTTTCAATCCTCCGCAAAGCAAAATATAACACTGTTATATTCATAATAACAGTGTTATATCATTTTGTCAAGAGTTTTATTAAATTTTATTTTGTATTTTTAAAATAAGTTGAAATTCTTGCCATAATCGAAGCAAGCTGCGCACGGGTTAAATTTCCGTTTGGTTCGATAAGTCCGCTGTCGTGTCCCTTTATCAGTCCCATTTCATAACAGATTGCCATATCTTCTTTTGCGTAATTCGAAATTTGCTCATAATCGCTATGTTCTTTTATTTTCTCGCTGCCGGTCGGTAAAGGGATCTCTTCGTAATTCAGATAGCGTACAATCATTGCCGACATCTGTTCACGAGTAACTGCACTTTCGGGGGCAAATTCTGTTTCGGAAATACCTTTTACAACACCGTTTTCCGCCCCCCACGAAACATAGTTTGCATAGTATTTATCTGCCGTAACATCGGTAAAAGCCGATACTGCACTCTCTGTATTATCTTTTGAAAACCTACCGAGAACGGTAACCGCCATTGCTCTTGTAACAGTTCCGTCGGGATCGAAAATCGTATCCGATATGCCTGCGAACAAGCCGTTCTTTACGCCGCTGTAAATATCGTTTTCCGCCCAATGACCGTTTATATCCGCAAATTTTTTGTCTGAATAGGTTTTTGACGTGTCAGGAATGGGTATGGTTATATCCGGTTTCTTTATACTTCCTCCGCTTGAAGAACTGCCACCACCGCCGCCGGATGTTCCTTGTCGGTTTATTGAAACGGTAAACGGGCTTGATGAGGTATCTCCGTTTGTTTTACCTGTTTCATCAACTATTACAATTTTTGATTCAACTAAGGAAATTGTCCTTATTCCGCTGCCACTGTAAGTATAGTTTAATGTAGCTATTTTCTTTTTTTCGGTGCTGTATTTGTTGGTGTTTGAAAAAAATCCGAAATACAGACATCCGTCTTTTATAGTCTGTACCTTTGACTCATTCTGCAATTCATCTGACAAGACAAGTGATTTAAATTCTACATCGCTTTGTGATGGTTTAATACCAAATTCCGCCCCTGCATATGTACTGTCAGCTTCTAAAAAAATATCAAACGAAATTTCTTTATCGTTTTTACCGAGCGTGATGCTTGTGCTTGAGGGCGTGATTTGTGCCGCATAGGCAGCAACAGACGAAATACTCAAACAAACAATCACAGCAGCCGAAAACAGCTTTTTTGCTATTTTGTTCATAATATCCTCCTACTTAAATGACAGGGCTATAGTAGAATACAGCCCTGTATCATGCGTCATTATTTTGTAAAATTCAGCCAAATTTCCATATAATCCTCGATGTCGATTCTGCCGTCATCGTTGAAATCGCATTTTGATGCATCATTCCAGTTTGAACTGTTCTTATCTGCACGATAGTAACGCTGTGCTTCGGTAATATCCAAAAGATCAATCGTTCCGTCTTGATTTACGTCATAGGAAAGTGCATCCGTAAAGGTTGCCTCGGATGGGTCGATTCCGTTCACTTTGCCGTATTTTACGGTTTTATCGGTGTCCCAACCCGATACCTTGACATCGGTGATTTTCAGTGTTGCATTTTCGGCGTTGACCGTAATTTTTGCAATATCTGCGGACTGAGCCGACGAAAACAGTTCGCCGTTTGCATTGAGATAACCCAAAATCACTTTGCCGTCCTCTGCGTCGCCAATGACGGTAAATCCGTTAATTCCGCTGACTGTTACATCATTGGTTGATGTTTCAAAAGTAATTTGAATATTTGCAATCCTTGACGATTCGGAAAGTGCAAGCGTGAAATACGATTTTCCTTTTTCGGAAACCGCTTTATCCGCTTTAAGCGATACTTTGGTTTCGATTTTTTCCTCTGCCGGTTTTGGGGTTTCGGAATCCGTAACGGAGATTGTGCAAGTAGCATTTACACCGTTCACTGCCGTTGCCGTGATTTTTGCACTGCCTGCCGAAACGGCGGTTATAACGCCCTTGCTGTCAACGGTCGCTACCGTGTTGTCTGAGCTTTCCCAACGAATTGATTTATTCGTTGCCGTTTGTGGCAGTACCGTTGCCGATAATTGTAGTTTGTCGCCCTTTTTCATAGCTGCGGAGGTTTTGTTCAGCGTTACTTTCGTTACTTCGTGATCTTCTCCGCCGGATATTGAAGAATCAATTACTGCAAAATATCCCAAACTGTCCGTCTGTACGGTAAAGGTCTTGCTTACTTGCGATGATGAAATTTCCACCACCTCGCCGTTTTCATAGTAATACAGCTTTGCATTTTTGGAGCAGCCGTCCGGAAGTCCGACACTGATTGTATAGGTATCGCTTTCGGGGGTTGCGGATACTTCATATACTTTCAAAATTCCGTTTTCCGATTTTGCCTGAAATGCATCATATTCGTTGCCCGAATTTATCTCATTCACAACAAGCTGCGAATTGATTGAAAACTTTCCCTCAACCCTGACTTTTTTGTCGAGATTGATTAAGTAAAAGCTTCCGAAATCAACACCGTCAAGATTGGATACACTGTCAAGAATTTTGTATTGATAACCCCAGTCGGCAACATTATTTACCGCCCAGCGCTCTCCGTTTGAGCCTTTCTCTACATATACAACAAGACTTTTCGGACTGTCGGGGAACATATCATAAGCTCCGAGCGTATCATCATTCGGAAATCCCGTGACACTTGCCGGAATCACCACTCTTTGCAGATTGGTGCATCCCTCAAATGCCGCCAGTGTAATATTCACAAGTCCGTCCGGAAGAATTAGATTTGTAAGCGATTTGCAATCGGCAAATGCATACATTTCAATATTGGTTGCCGCTTGCGGGAACTCGATTGACGAAAGGCTTGTACAGCCTTTGAAAATGCTGTGCGGTATGCTTGTCAGATTTTTCGGCAACTGAATATGCGTAAGCTTTGTGCAATCTTCAAACGCCCCGGAACCCAGCGACTCTACCGTATCGGGTACTGTTACATCGGTTAATCCCGAATGCTCAAAAGCGTTGCCTCCGATGATTTTTACGGTTTCGGGAATCTCTATATCCGTCAGCTTTTCGGCATTTTTGAATGCCCCTGACCAGATGCGGTCAACGGTTCTTCCTTGAACGCTTTCGGGGATACTGTATAATCCCTCTCTACCGCTCGGATAAGCCGTCAATGTCAAATTCGGATCGTCATACTGCGGCTCACCCTCATTGACCCGCGGTCCGAACATAACGCCATTATCGTCCGTAAAATAATACGGGTTTTGCGGATGTACCTTTATTTTTTCCATACTGCTGCAACCTTTGAATACATTCGCCGTCACATAGCTTGCCACTGCGGGAATTTCACATTCCGTAAGTTTCGGGCAATTTGCAAAAGCATCCAATCGGATAATCAAATCGGCTCCGTCTGTCGGGTCTTCAAATATGACCCGTTCCAATTCGGTACAGCCGTCAAATGCATGGTAGCCGATTACCTGTACGCTGCCTGGAATTGTTACGCTTGTGATATTATCGTTATTTAAAAATGCCTCTCCCGCAATAATGGTGACGGTATCGGGAATTTTTATATCTCCGCCGTCTCCGAAATAACCGAGGAGCTGACCGTCTTTGATATTTGCACCAATCAGTCCGTCATTGCCGGCAGATACGCTGACGGTAAATCCCATCAGCATAGCCGCAATCACTACAAGAGAAGATAATCTGTTAAAAATTTTATTCTTCATATATACTCCTTTTTAGAAATCGCTTAAATGATTGAATATGTCTATGTAGTCCTGAATGTCAACCTTGTTGTCGCCGTTTACATCCATTGCTTTTGCTTTTGCCCAAGTTTCATCCGATGATGCTACCTGATAGTATCTTTGCGCCTCGGTAATATCAATAATATCGACCGTACCGTTGCTATTTACATCATAATTCGGAACAAATACGTTTGCCGATGATGTGCCCATTGTGACTGTACCGTTCATTGCCGACTCATCTTCACCGACAACGCCTGCCGCTTTCGCATCGGTTATTTTTGCAGTGATATTTCCCTTTGCATTGGCTTTTAAAGGAACGGCAATTTCTGCAAGCTTTGTTTTTTCTGCTGAAGAAAATCCCGAAACATTTCCGGTAATTCCGACATATGCCTTTAAGATAAGTTTTCCGTTTTCTTCTGTCCAGTTTGATGTTCCGCTTGTGAATTTGTCATTTGCAACCGTAACCGTACCTTCACTAACCTGTGCCGCATCGAATGACACCTTTAAAAGAACCGTATTCACATTTTCGGCGTTATCAAAATAAATGCTGTAAACCGCTTTTCCGTCCTTTATTTCCGGCTCTGCCGAAACAGAAAAGCTTGTGGAAACCGTCTTGACTTCAGGAGTTTGCCCCGCAACAGTTATAGTTGTTTTTTCGGGTGTATAATATTTGGTATATGCAGATGTGGATTCAAAAATCTTTGCAACTTCTTCGTTTTTCACAATGACCTTGCTGCCGGTATTCATCTCGGTGCAAATTTCCGAGCCGATTGACGGAGCTGTTTCATGCTCAAGGACAATTTCCTCAATGGCTTTCATTCCGTTAAATGTGTAGCCACCCAAGCTTGTAATGCTTGCCGGAACGGTAACTTTTTTCAAAACAGAGTTGTTTCTGAAAAGGTGCATTGCAGTGGAAGTTACTGCTTTTCCGTTCACTTCTGTCGGAATGGTGTATTCCGTTTCCGGTTTTCCGCCGGGATATACAACCATTACCGCCTCATCATCGCTGACATTGTAAAGTACATTATCAACAGTGGCAAACTTTTGCGCACCGTCTTTCATTGTGATTGATGTCAATGCATCGCAGCCATACAGAAAATTGTATCTTGTCGAGCTGAGTCTTGCCGGAAGCTCAATAGAGGTGAGTGCGGTACAATTTGCAAATGCACCTAAATTGATCGTAAGCGACGCTGCCGTATCATCGTCAAAATTTACGGTATTAAGTGCTGTGCAGTCGGAAAATGCGTTTGTTGAAATCATATCCACAGATCCGGGGATTTCAACGCTTTGCAGTCCCGTACAATCCTTGAACGCACTGAGTCCTATTTCCGTATATCCGTCCGGAATCGTGACGCCGGTAATACTTTCGTTTCCCTCAAATGCATTGCCGACAGAGGTTATCTGATATTCCTTCCCGTTGATTTCTGCGGTTGTCGGCAAAGTGATTTTGCCGCCTTCGCCGTTATATGCCGAAATGCTTACCACATACGGCGAGGAGTAGCCGGATTTTGAGCGGTCAACCGTAAAATCTCCGACCGTTGTAGTGGCAGCATTGGCGCTGACCGCGCCGATTCCCATCAGCATCACCGCCGAACACATCGTTATCATTGTTTTTTTGAATAAATTTTTCATCGCATAATCTCCATTCTATTTATTTATCGTTGCTTTATCCGCAAGCGGACGCATTGATATCATACTATCCCATACCATAACTGATATAGAGTCGGAATTAGTGAAATCAATTCCGCTGACATCAAGTTTATTTTTACCTTGCTGTAATGCAACATTTTCTTTGTGAGAACTTACCAATTTGCCGTTTTCGTCATATGCCACAAAAATCACATCGACATTTTGAGCTTTGGAAGAAAGAATATCAACCGCATCTTGACTGAAATCTAAAATGCTGCACTCTTTTGCGGAATACTTTATACTTGTTTCGTAAACTTTTACTTCTCCTTTTACCGCAGTACCGTCTGTTTCGGTAATTCCGGCACATATCACATTTGATATATCCGCAATAAACTCCCCGGTTGAGGGAACATCAATCGGAATGACGATTTTCGCAACCTTAATTCTTTCGTTTGACGAAAACCCCATTTTATTACCAGTTCTTCCGAGGTATCCTTTTACAGAAATCCTGTTGTCGGTATTCCAAGTTGTATGCAATATGTCAAAGCATTCGTTCTTTTCAAGAGTTGCTTTTCCGACATTTTTACCGTCAAAATTCATCTCAAAGAAAAGCGTACTTAAACAGTTCGTGTTTTCTAAGTATAAATTATACTCTATCCCTGCTTCGGTGCGTTTTGGTTCAACCGCTAATGTGGTTTGCGTTTTTTTCTCTGTCTGTGCAAAGACAGCAATGTTTGTTATTACAATCAACACAATTACAATTACTCCGATTATTTTTTTGCGTAAGTTCACTTGATCACCTCGCTGCTTTAGTTGATTATTAGATTAGTTTTAACTAACTTACCTGTAAAAAAAAAATAAATATTTCGTACATCACTCCTTATTTGTGGTTTGTCTTAACTAACCGTAGTATTTTTAAAAAGAGCCCTGTTCTCGGCTCTTTTGTTCGGTCGTCACACCATAATTAACAAAATAAAATGTATCACAACAAATTTAATTTGTCAATACTGAAAAAAATATTTGTAGATACTTTACAAATCGAAACATTTGTGATATATTATTTATAGTTAGTCGTCACTAACCGTAAATAACGCCAATTATTTACGAAAGGGTTTTAAAAAAATAAAATGAATAATAAATTTTTCAAACGCACGATTTCAGCATTTATTTCGGTGTTTCTTATAATTTCAAATTCAGCTGTATTTGCCGAAACTAATGACATTTTTGTTTCGCCGTCAGATTGTATCAGCAAAAGTGATGAGAATAAAGACACTCGTATTATTATTGAACTTGAGGACTCGCCTTTGCTTTCTTACAGTGAAAAAATCAATACATATTCTACTGTTTCGGATTTTTTTTCATCAAAAGAAGCAAAAGAGATAGAGCAAAAGCTTGAGCAGAATCGCAAGTCTGTCAAAAAAAGCCTTGTTCAAAGCGGTATGGATTTTACTGTTAAGCGTGAATATTCTACAATTATGAACGGTTTAGCTGTTGAAGCGAATGTTGCGGACTTGGATGCTATCAAACAAACCGACGGTGTAAAAGACGCATTTGTTGCAGAATTTTACTCTTTGCCTGAACCGATAGACACATATTCAAGCGGCGGAGTATCTGCAATAGGAGGCGATATTGTCGGCGATTTGGGTTTTACGGGCAAAAACAGTGCCGTAGCAATTCTCGATACCGGACTTGACTTATCGCACCCGGCATTTTCATCAGTGAACAGTCCGAAATATTCCAAAGAGGATATTGAAAGCGTTATAAAAAACAATAAAATGACGATTGGAAAGTTGAATGTTTCAAAGGTCTATATCAACGATAAAATCCCATACGCATATGATTATGCCGATGTTGACACCAATGTTTCCGGTGGTGAATCGCACGGAACGCACGTTGCTGGAATTGTCGGTGCAAACAGCGGCGGTGTGGTCGAGGGTGTCGCACCGGACGCACAGCTGTTTATCATGAAGGTGTTCGGCGACTCGTCCGGCGGTGCATATGATGACGATATTCTGGCAGCGCTTGACGATTCGGTTAAATTCGGCGTTGATGTTATAAATATGAGCCTTGGCTCAACGGCAGGCTTTTCCGAAAGTGCATATAAATCTATGCGTGAAATTTATAATCGTGTAAAAAATTCAGGAATAGCTTTATACTGTGCAGCCGGAAACGAATACAGCTCAACATATGAGAATGCAGCCGGAAACGATTTGCCGAAAGCGACAGAACCCGATAACGGTGTGGTAGCCTCACCATCAACCTATGAAGCCGCTCTTTCGGTTGCGAGTATGAACAATATTGAAACGACATCCATCTATCTGCTTTCAAATGGCAGAAAAATTCGTTATAATGACACAGCAGAAAAAGAAAGCGACCGGCTTATATCTCTTTCCGGCACATTTGAATATGTCGATTGCGGCATCGGTGCTACAACAGATTTTTCAGACAAAAACCTTAAAGGTAAAATTGCTCTGATTCAGCGTGCCGGTGAAGAAAACGGGGAAGTTCTGACGTTTGCTCAAAAGGAAAGCAACGCAAAAAATGCCGGTGCGCTTGCCGCAATCATTTATGATAATGTTGACGGTGCGCTTATAAATATGTCCACCGATAACAAAATCCCCTGTGTCTTTATCAGCAAAACCGACGGTGAATATCTTTGCGGACAGCCCGATAAAAAACTTTCCGTAAGCAAAGATTATGTTGACACATTCAAAGATAATTACAGTGGAAAAATGAGTGATTTTTCTTCTTGGGGTGTTACTTCTGATTTGAAATTGAAACCCGAAATCACTGCCCCCGGCGGAGATATTTACTCAACGCTTCCGAACGGACTTTACGGGAATATGAGCGGTACATCAATGGCGTCACCGCATATGGCAGGTGCGGCAGCGGTTATGCAACAATACATTTCGGAAAATCGTGACGGAATAAATATGACAGCCGAGCAAAGAACGAGTCTTTTTAATGCACTGATGATGAGTACGGCAGTTCCCGTTCAGGACGAAAACGGTATTCCGTACTCACCGAGAAAACAAGGTGCGGGTCTTGTTCAACTACAAAATGCGGTGAAATCAGATGTTTTCCTTTTAAATTCGGATAATTCAAGACCGAAAGCAGAAATCGGATATAATGAAAACGGAAATTTCAGCTTTGATTTTAAAGCAGTATCTATTGGCGATGATACGCTTCAATATGAGCCAACAATAACCGTTTTGACGGAAGATACGGTTTCGGAAAACGGTGTCGCTTATATGGCGCAAAAGGCAAGGAAGCTTTCAAGCGATGAGGTTTCAGTAACAATCCCGAAAAAAATTACAGTTAATCCAAATGGTGAAACTCCGGTGAATGTCAAAATTGAATTAACGGAAAAAGGAAAGGAAAATCTCAAAACTCAATTTCCAAGCGGAATTTATATTGAGGGATTTGTGACGATGACTCCGATACAAAATGATAAAGTATCACTTTCTTATCCGTTTATGGGCTTTTTCGGAGATTGGCAAGCGCTTAACATATTTGATTCTGATATTTATGATGATGAACCTGCTTCAATATGCGAAACACAAATCGGACAGTTCAGAAACAGTGATAGTGGCGGATATATCCTCGGTCATAATTACTATGTCGACGGAGCGACAGAATATAACGCAAATAAAATTGCGATAAAAGGCAGCGAAACCGGCAAAAATGTGACCGCCGCCGTTTCACTCCTCAGAAATGCCGATAAACTGACTTTTTCGGTAGATGACTCTGACGGAAATACCGTTTACAGCGAAAGCTCGACAAATGTTTCAAAAAGCTATCATTCCTCTGAAGGCTATTACACACCAATGGCAGCAAAGGGCTGGGCACCGTTTGATGTATGGAACACTCCTCTCGATGACGGAAATTATGTTTATAAAATAACGGCAACACTTGGACGACACGAAGAAACAAAAGCTTTTCCGATTGTGATTGACAGTGTGCCACCGGAGGTAATTTCAAGCCGTATAGAGGGGGCAAATTGGATTGTAACCGTCCATGACAATCACTTTATTCAAGGAGTGTGTGCAACCGCAACGGGAAATGAGCCGATTACCAAATGGATAGAACCCGATGCCACATCGGCAGATACAACATCGGAAATCACTTTTGATTTATCCTCCTCCGGATTTAAAGGACTGACACAGGCGAAAATCGCACTGATTGATTATGCCGGAAATACTTATATTTCTGATTATTATTCGCTTTCCGCAGCCGAAGTGATATATCCGCAATCGGTAACACTTGACAAGTCCGCACTTGTTTTAACCGAGGGCGAAAGTGCAATGCTGAACGCTGAGATTATGCCCCAAAATGCATCAAACAAAACTGTCACTTGGAGCATATCCGACACCGATGTTGCACAAATATCAGCAAGCGGAAAAGTCACGGCAAAAAAGACAGGAAATGCGGTGATTACAGCTCAAACAGTAAACGGAATAAAAGCAAGCTGTGATATTACCGTCAATGAAAAGCAAGCTGAAACACTTCCGATCGCAGCGGCGGTTAGCGTAAAGAAAAATACTCTTACAGGGAATATAATTCCTTTTAGATTTCAGCTTGGAAATATTAAAAAGGTGGCTACCGTATCATTTACATTTCAAAAAGATGATGCTTTGCAATTTGAAAGCCTAATCGGTAAGAACGGTTTTACTCCCCTTGGAATTAAGTGGAATAATGATAACACCGCAACAATAGCACTGTCCTATCTGCAAAACGGTGCGGGCGGAAGCTTAACCAAAAATGAGCTTTTCGATGCAGCTGAGGTTCAATTCAAAGAAATTCTTAACGATATGACTGTCGGAATAAGGCTTGTTGATGTTTCGGCAGCAGGATATGATGAAAACGGAAAAGCAGTTTACTTTACAACTAAGATTACCGCCGAAAGTGCAAATACAAATGTCACTAAAAAGTCAAGCTGTGATGTAAACGCTGACGGAGTAGTTGATCTTCTTGATATTACATATTGCCAAAAATTTTATCGAATGGGTGAAAAATCTATTGATTGGAACGATTTTAAACATTGCGATTTAGATGGTAACGGCTTGATTGACATAGAAGATTTAATTATTATATTGAAAGTAATGTAAACAATATATAACTTTTATACAATAGATATTGAAAAGCTTGTTTTTATTACTATGAACTTTTTGAGCTAAAATATTGATAGATTTGATTATACTTTTATTTAATCCAAATCCATACATTCCATAATAATCAAAAATTTATTAGGGCTACACCATATAAATGTGTGTAGCTCTATTTTTATTTATGTGGGTAGTATTATCCTGCGTGATTACTAAATTAAGCATTGGAGCAGTTAAAAAAACAGCAAAGCACTAGTATAATTATGTTAGGAGTGATACTACAAATATGGATTACGAAAAATTGGGTGATAACATTCGTAATTATAGAGAACAGCAAGGTTTTACCCAAGAAAAATTAGCCGAATTATCTAACATATCGGAGAAACATCTTTCAAAAATTGAAAGAGGAAAAATCAATATAAAAATTGATACATTGGTTAATATAGCTGATGCATTAGGAACTTCGGTTGATAAACTGTTATTGGATGCTTCATCATATGTCGAGCCGGATTACATTTCTCAAATTACATATCATTTATCAAAACTATCGAGAAAGGATCAGGAACGGCTATTATGGCATTTGGAACAAAATAATGTATTCGAGATCAAAAAGAAAGCCTTGCTAAAACTATAATCTGTGCTGACATATACGCAGGTGATGATTATGAAAAAAAGATATAAAAAAGTAAATAACAAGCAAAAACCAATATTAAGACCGTAGAATTTACAGTAATTCTATGGTCTTTTTTGACTTTTTGCAACAATGAAATAAATTCAATATAACTAAATACATTTGGCGTGGCAATCTTGCACGCATATATGATATCCGCTTTTATAAAGTGAGTTGCCGTGCGGTTAGGAGTGATATATAATGTGTCGTTGTCCAACAACAATTATATTTGTATATATTAGAAGAAATCGCTCTCATCAACACAAGGCAAGCAGCAGAAAGAATAATAATTCGGACTCAGATGGTGGAGCAAAAACACACTCATACCGTACAGCCAAATTTACCCGTATTTTTAGAACGGGCAAGTTTGGCTGTTTTTGTTTGAAATTTATTAGTAAACATAGCCGTGCGCCGCCACGCTCTTTTGTGCAATTTTAACGAAATTTACACGAAAGGGCGATTTTATGAAAATATTTTTTGAAAACCAGAAAAAACTGCATAGTTACTCCTGTACAATGGAAAGCGAAAGGAGGTGCAGTCGGTAATGAAAGACAAGTTGTCAGCATTTGAACGCAGACTTGAAATACTGTTTTTACTTAATAAATGCAAAGAATAAATGCAAAGAAACAACAGCGGTAAAATTAGCCTACTATTTTGCAGTAAATAAAGATACCATATTCAGAGATGTCGATTTTCTAAACCGATATGCACCTATATATACCAAGCGAGGAATGTTTGGAGGAATTTTCATAAATGATGAAAGTCGTAAAAATCTATTCCTATACTTATCAGACAATGAGGAAAAACTCCTTAAAAAGCTGTCAGCAAATCTTGATGATACGGCAAAATATTATATAAACAATATTCTGAACAAATATTCAAAGCCAAGAATCGGTACATAATCCTTTCATTCACAAAGAAAGCACGCAAGATAACGGCGGTGCAGTATAACGGCAAACAGATACATTCCGGTATGGACGAGCCAAGCGGCAGATACGCCAAGACGATAGTTTTTGCTTCTACTTCATCCTTCTTTCAATGATGAAAAACTATCCGAGCGAGAAATATCAATGCCGCAAAGCAAGGCGGCTACCTTGCGGGCGACGACTCTTTATCGGGACAATGATACTTCTGCCCAGCCACAGTCCGAGCGTTAAAAGCGTCGCAGGCAATGGGGGCAGCTCGGTCGGACGACGGAGAGGTGAAATTCCTATGGAGTGTTTTTGCAAAGCACCGTCTGTAATTGCTTCAAAACAGAAATTTTAAGTTGTACCCGTCTTTCGGGACGGGTACGGCTTAACTTTGATATTAGAAATTAAAGCATTTTATAAGTGCTTTAATTTGTGATATTAAAACCGTACAAATACACTATACTATCATTTTTCGTGTAGTGTGTTTGTATATTATTTCAAAAGGAGGTCGCACTATGACAGATATTAAAGAATTAAAAAATACGGACGGTCTTATTGATATAAACGACATATCCGTTGACAAAGATTTACCAAAGCCGGAGCGTATCAAGGAATACATACGGCAGATTAAAAATCCGTACTGTTTTAAGTGCGGAAATTTTGTCGTTAAGGCAAGATACCAAAATGCCGGGCTTTCTATTGAAGATTGCCTGCAAAGCATTATCATATGATTTTTTTTGCAAAGTCCGCACAGCCGTGATAGAATATATTACGGAAAAAGAATTGAAAAACAGACAAATTCAAAAACTCTCTGATTTTTGCGGACAAACCGTAAATTTCAAGGAGGTAAATTTTATGTACAATGCTACAAAATATCTTCGCTTATCCTACACAAGCGACAGAGCAAACGAAAGCGACAGTATTGCAAATCAACGAAAATACATTGATGAATTTGTCAAAAGAAACCCCGATATTAAAATTGTTAATGAACAGGTGGACGACGGTTATTCCGGAATTGTTTTTGACCGTCCTGCATTTAAGGCAATGATTGAGGACATTAAAAGCGGAAAAATAAACTGTGTAATCGTAAAGGACTTGTCAAGGCTCGGCAGAGAATATAACGAAACCTTTACATATTTACGCCGTATCTTTCCGGCTCTCGGTGTTCGCTTTATTGCCATAAATGATAATATAGACACCGCAAAAGAAGCCGTAACGGGCGATATTTCCGTATCTTTTAAGGGTGTAATGAATGACGAGTATTGCAGAGATATATCTGTAAAGGTACGCACGGCACTTAATATAAAAAGAAAAAACGGTGATTATGTGGGAGCTGTTCCCGTCTACGGATATAAAAAGGCTGCTGATAATAAAAATCAGCTTGTTGTTGACGAATACGCCGCACGGGTTGTTAAAGATATTTTCAAAATGCGGACAGACGGTTACAGTGCGGACAGAATTGCAAATGAGCTGAACAGGCTTGCGGTTTTATCGCCGAGGGAATATAAAAAGGACAACAATATACCACTGCCCCGTAACGGTTACTGCGATAAAGAAAATTCAAAGTGGTCGGCAACAACCGTAATTCGTATTCTTAAAGACGAGATATATACAGGCAAGCTGATACAAGGCAAATACGGCAAGCCGAATTACAAAGTTAAGGAATATGTAAAACGCAATGCCGATGAAGTATTTGTAACCGAAAACGCACACGAAGCTATAATCAGCAAACAAGACTTTGAGCTTGTGCAGCGGCTTATGCGACTCGATACGAGAATATCACCGAAAAAGAACGCATTGC
>OLPI01001736.1_pt1 | contig 18702 bp, 10 predicted proteins | sample 1672361 | NCBI WGS metagenome assembly OLPI01 (sample SAMEA3136675, study PRJEB25190) | human gut metagenome
TCACCTGACCCTCCTTGCGGTAGGTCAGGTGTTGCAACGATCACTAGAACCCGCCGCGTCTCTTATCGTGGGGGGGGGAGATGCACGAACTCGGAGCGGAGTGAACGGCTACCTCCGATGACACATGGGGCCACTCAAACGAGTGACAATTACGAGTTACGACGGGAGATGACAATGTTCCGCAAGGCTCCCCTCAGTCACCTTCGGTGACAGCTCCCCCCAGGGAGGGGAGCCAGATTAGCGTCAGCGTGTGGAGGCGCGGGCGATGACTTGGGATTCGGTGGTGAGCAGTTCGGGCTTGGTGATGCTGCCGTCGATGCGTCCGAGGATGCGATTCACTGCCGTGGGAGCTGTCCAGTCAAGGCGGGAATCCATGGTGGTCAGCGGAATCTGCAGGTAGGGGGCTTCCTCGTTGTTGTCGAAGCCGATGACCTGCACCTGCGCGGGCACCTCATAACCAGCGGTGCGCAGAGCGGTCAATGCGCCGATGGCCAACTGATCGTTCAGTGCGATCACACCGTCGAATGGCACGCCGGAATCAATCAGTCGCTGAGTCACGCGAGCGCCAGCGCCGATGGTCCAATCCTGATCGGTGTTGCCAATCAGATGAGGATCCAGCTCAAGCCCACGGCGGCGCGTTTCTTCAATGACACCACGCAAACGCAGTTGTGCGTTGCCTTCCACAGCCTGCAACAAAGCGGCCGCGTCATAGTCGTCTCGTGCGCCCACTACAGCGAGGCGAGAAGAACCTCGATCGTATAGGTAGCCTGCCGCTGTTGCTGCGGCGGCAACATCGTCCGGAGTCACGTGGTCGGCAACACCCCATGTGGTTCGGGCACCGACAATAACCAGCGGGAAATCGACCTTCAGGTCTTCGGGCGAAATATCCTCCACCTCGCTCATGGAGAGAATCATGCCGTCTGACACGGTGGAGTTGAAGTTCTTGAGCAGGTCACGCGCTCCTTTGGCCGAGCCCTCTGCATACGTGGTGACGTATACGGAGTAGTCGCGCTGACGGGCGGCCTCGATGGTGCGGTTGGCTAACTCGGCCAGATATGGCGGAATCAGCGAAGGCACGGCAAGGGTGATGAAACCGGTGTGATCGCGGTTGAGGTTGCGGGCGGCCACGTTGACTCGGTAGCCGAGGTCCTTAATGACTGTTTCAACCTTTGTACGGGTTTCATCGGTCATACGCCCGGAGCCATTGATCACGTTCGACGCAGTTTTGAGCGATACACCGGCGGCCTGAGCGACATCGCGTAGCGTCACTCGACGCTTGGCTGTTTTCTCGTCGCTCATGCCACACTCCTCTATCCGGACAACATTGCCATTCTAGCGCGGTTTAGCAGGACGTTTTAGCGATAAGAATGGCGTTGCGGTTCAGCGTATATCCAACGGCGTCAGTCTCGCAACGGTGGGCGATGATGGGATCACCTTCCACACCGTTGACGGCAACGGGCTGCTTCGAACGGTTCAGATAGAAGTCGAAGCGGATGGTGCCGTCTGAGGATTGGCGGATGGTGTGCAGGATGCGGGGGTCATGAGTCGTGGCTGCTGCGGTCGTAGTTGCGGCGTTGATCTCTCCCCCACCCGGCCTTTGGTCGGGAGCCCTTTCGTCGGAGGGGGCTGTTGTGTTGAGTTCCTTGAGCAAGTGGGTGATGTCGTGGCGGCCAAGATCGCAGCCCACGTAGATGGCGGCGCCTTGGCCGTGGGGGTGACTGGTGATGGCGGGGACGCCGTCGAGTTCCCAGTCAGCAGCGGCTGTACCCACGTACGTGGCAAGCACGCGAGTGTCTGGAGCGACCGAGGTCACGTCATTCTGCCACAGACGTGTCGTGAGTCCATTCGACAAACCGATTTCGGCCGGTTCGTCTTCGGCTTCTTCTCCGAGGATGTTGAATTCTTCGGAGCGGATGCCGAGCATGTCACGCAGAAGTCCGTTGCCGGCGCCGGGGTATCCGCCGAGACCGATGTGGAAGTGTTCGTCGATCAGGCCGGTGGCATAGCCGACGATGACCGTACCGCCGTTTTCGGCGAAGTCCGCGATGCGACGGGCATCCTCGTCGGACAGGGCGATCACGGTGGGCAGCACGATAGTCTGGTAGCCGCTCCAATCGTAGGCGAGCGGGACCACGTCCGCGCGCGCTCCGGCATCGAGATAGCCACGGTACCAGTCGCGCACGTCATGCCAGTGATTGAGTTTCATGCTGGGCAGGGTCTCGGAGCGAGTGGCCCATTCGGATTCCGCGCTGAACAAAATCGCCGTGTCCGCGCGCTTCAGTTCCGTGCCTTGCACACCCGCGTCGGACAGCGTCTTCAGCGCGGCGCCGAGTTCGCACACACCTCGGAACAGTTTCGTATCGGAGCCCGCGTGGGGCACCATCGCGGAGTGGAACGCCTCGGCACCCGACGCGGATTGCCTCCATTGGAAGAAGTTGATGGCGTCGGCACCCATGGCCACGTGGGCCAAGGAGTCGCGCATGAGCTCGCCGGCGCGCTTGCGCGTGTTCAACGGCTTCCATTGGACGGCGGAGGTGGAGTGCTCCATCACGTACCACGGCTTGCCGAGCGCGAGCGAGTCCATGAGCGCGTCCGAGCAGGCAAGCTCGTCCAGATGGGATCCACCCTCGTGGAAGTAGTGGTCGTTGGACACGAAGTCCACTTCGTTTGCCCATTGCGCGTAGTCCATGGTGCATTGGTCGGTGGAGACCATGAAGTTCGTGGTGAACGGCTTGCCGGGGCAGATTTCTTCGATGGCGTCGCGTTCGGCCTTGTAGAAGTCGAGCAGCATGTCGTTGCCGAACCGCTCGTAATCCAACTGCTGGGGCGGGTTGACCATGCTGTCGCCGCCCATGTGGCGAGGCAGCAACACCTCGTCGAAGCTGTTCACGTGCTGGGACCAGAAGGCCGTACCCCACGCTTCGTTCAACGCGTCGACGGTCCCGTATTTGGCCTCGCACCACGTGCGGAACGCTGCCAAGGCGTTGTCGGAGTAGTCGTAGCGGTTGTTCCAGCCGTATTCGTTGCCCATGTGCCAGGCCGTCACGTATGGATTGTCCTTGTAGTGTTCGGCAAGTTTGCGGCACAGGCGCAGCGCGTATTCCTTGAACACCGGGCTTGTGGGCTGCCACGACTGGCGTGAGCCCGCATTGACCACATGGCCGTACCGATCGATTGGCAGCACCTCAGGATGACGCTCGTACAGCCACAACGGGGCCGTGGCAGTGGCCGATGCCAGGTCCACGGCGATGCCCGCCGCGCCGAGCTTGTCAATCACGTGGTCAAGCCACTCGAACGTGAACTCGCCCTCGCGCGGTTCGATCTTGTCCCAGCTGAAGATGGCGAGGGCCACGGTGTTGACGCCGGCTTGGACCATCAGGCGGATGTCCTCGTCCAGTGTCTCCTCGGGCCACTGGTCCGGATTGTAGTCGCCGCCGAACGCGATGCCACGACCGGATTCAGTCAGCAGGGACGGCCACCTGAACGTTCTGCGAGTAGTCATATCAATCAAGTCCTTTATTGTATCGGCTTATGGCCGATGCTATGTTGCTGGCGGCGGCCGTTGCTGCGATGACCTTCTTGGTGTTGCGCATGTTATCTCCTCCTGAGCCGTTGGGATTGGTCGTGGCTTCGGGACTTTGGTACTTACCTTGGGCCTGGGTTCTTCGCCTGCGATATGCTCCGCTGACGGTCTTTTTTTGGGTGTTTTCTTTGGTATACCCGTGTACCAATATCTATGATGATACACCCGTGTACCAATTTGTCAAAATCAAGCGACACGCCTGATTTCCCGCCAAAACTCGCCACCTCGGGCACACAGAAGAATCTTCAGCCTCCGACATCCACAATTCCGAGAGCGTTCACATTCGTGGATGTCCAGCGCCAGACGGAGCCAGTTCGGCTAGTATGAACAGGCACCACCATAGCTGTATTGAGAGGAAGAGCACATGGCGGGACTGTTTCGGACTGCTTCCAAGCAGCCCAATCCTTTAGGGACAGCCATACGCACCCGCGGATCAGGAAAATATACATTCGGACTGGCTTTGAGTGCGGGTCTTGCCGGATTGCTGTACGGCTACGACACCGTCTCCATCTCCGGTGCCATCGAATTCCTGCGCGCCAGATACGGGCTCAGTACTCTCATGGAGGGCCTCGTCGTTTCCTCCATCATGCTCGGTGCCGTCATCGGAGCGGCCACCGCCGGATTCCTTTCCGACCGATTCGGCAGGAAACGTATCCTTATTATCGGCGGCGCGTTCTTCCTCGTTGCGGCTGTATGGAGTGCGCTGACGATAGGTCCCATAGCGCTTATCGTGGCGCGCGTGGCCGGCGGCTACGGCATCGGCCTGACCGCCGCGCTGGCCGTCACATACATCACCGAATCGGCTCCGGCCAACATCCGTGGTCTGCTCGCCTTCTCTTATCAGCTGCTTGCGGTTTGCGGTATCTTCCTGACCAACGTCATCAACTACATCATCGCCTCCCACGGATCAAACGACTGGGATATCGCCACTGGATGGCGCTGGATGCTGGGATTAGGCGCGATTCCGGCCGCCGCCTTCCTGCTGGCTATGCGGAGGGCACCGGAAAGCCCACGATTCCTCATTCAGATAGGCAGAACCGATGAAGGTTTCGCGGTGCTCGAGCACATCCTCGGCACCGAACGCGCACGCCTGCGCACCGATGACATCCAAGCCTCGGTCAAACTGGAAACCGAGATGTCGCACGAATTCCATGATTTGTTCCGTCCAGGCCTGCGACGGGCACTCGTCATCGGCATCTTTCTCGCCGTGTTCAACCAGTTCATCGGCATGAACGCCATCTCCTACTATGGGCCGGTGATGTTCTCGGATCTCGGGTTCGCCGGGGACACTCAGTTCCTCGCGGCCGCCAGCGTAGGCGGCGTGGAGCTGGTGGCCACCGTGGTAGGCATGTACCTGATCGACACGTTCGGCCGTAAACGTCTTATGGAAATAGGCACCGGCATGATGTGCGTGTTCGCGCTATGCATTTCGGGCTCGTATTTCATGGGCAATTCGCTGCTGACGCTTATATTCGTCATGGCGTTCACCATATCGTTCGCCTTTTCGATGGGACCGATTCCCTGGATTGTGATTCCCGAGCTCTTCCCCACGTATCTGCGCGGTCGCGCCACCGGATTGTGTGTGATGTGTCTGCTGTTCGCCAACTGGATCATCGCACAATTCACGCCGATGATGATCGATGGATTGGGCGGCGGCATATCGTTCGCGATTTTCGCGGTTCTGGATCTGATTTGCCTGTTCGGCATCGTGGCGTTGGTGCCGGAGACAATGGGACGCACGCTGGAGGAAATCGAGCATCTATGGCAGCCGAAAACCGATTTGGCCTACGCAAAATACGCGCTGAGCACGGCTGATGCGAATATCCGCCACGCGGAAGCCACGCTGCGTCGTATTGAAAACGAACGTCAGCAGGCATTGGGCATTATGGATGCGGCTGAGCGGGCTCGCGCTGCGGCACAGCAGAAGATTTTCGCCATAGAGACCGCCAAAAGGGTCGAGGCAGAACGGCTGGAGGCGCAGCGCGCTGCCGAGGAAGCCGCCAAGGCAGCGGCGAATATGGCTGCAGAAGAAGACACGGCAGCGACCGTCTCGGAAGTTACGACGGATGAGAACGTGCCGTCGCTTATGCGGCGTACGAGGGGCGCTGTTCTGGTTGGTAAGTCATCCAGTAGACGGCACGACGGTGAGTATACGGACGGCTCTGCGAACGGCCCTGCGGATGGCTCTGTGGATGGCTCCGTGACTGACTCTGCGGATGGTGCGATGCTGGACGGCGCGGCGGCCGAGGCAGCGGCCAGCGCAGCAGTCGCGGCCTTGGCCGATTCACTGCCCGACGATCCATTCACGCTGGCGAATCGGCCGACTACGCGCAGTGGTGCGGATGATACAGATAGCGTTGATGCCGCAGATGCCGTTGATTCCGCGAATGACGCGAATCGAAACCGCAAGCAGACAAATGCCGTGCAGCCGGCACATATGGCCTCTATTGAGCACGCGCACAGTGCCGATACGCCTCGCGGAGTGTTGTTGCCCAGTGCCGACGAGGATTCCTACAGCGAGCATTCCTTCGCCGAGACGGATGACGACCGCGAGGCTCAGGCCATCGACGCGGCCCTCGACTCTCTGGATGCCCTTATCAGAGGCTGATATATAAGGAAATCCTGTATTGCAGAGTATTGCGGCCTGTGACTGTGCGACTTTACAGATTCAGCACCGCATCGGCAACGCGCATGGCGGATTCACGGTGAGAGACCAGCACCACAGCCACGTCTTGCCCCTTATCCGCATTCTGCTCGCTCTTGGACAGCTCATGAATGGAACGCAGAATGATGGCTTCATTCAAGGCATCCAGACGACTGGTCGGCTCGTCGAAGAGCACCAAGTCGGCATTGCGCAGGAATACACGGGCCAAGCCGATGCGCTGGCGTTCGCCTTCAGACAGTCGGTCGCCCAGCTCGCCCACCTGGGTGTCGAGCCCATCCGGCAGGGAATCGATCAGGTCGAGCACGGATGCCTTGGCGAGGGCTTCGCGGAGTCGGGCGTCAAGAACACCGGCCGCTCCCCCATTGCGAATCTCCGATTCAGGCAAGGCGATAAGCAGATTCTCTCGAATCGTGCCGTCGAACAGGTGGGTCTCCTGACTCATCATGGCCTGAATACGGCGGCGGGCATGCACATCGATTTGCGGTAGCGGCGTGCCGGACAGCGTCACTTGGCCGCGCTGCGGATCCCAATAGCGCATCAGCAGCTTCAGCATAGTGGACTTGCCCCGGCCGGACGGGCCTTGGATACCGAGGATGCCGTGCTGCGGCACATCGAGCGAGAAGTCGGCGAGAATCGCCTCGCTCCCCTCCCCCGGGTACGCGAAGGTGACGCGATCAAGGCGCATGCCCTCATAATCCGAGTTCGCAGTGCCAGTTTCCACCACGGCCGGCGCTTCGTCCATCAGGCCGAACAGACGACGGGCGGAGGCGAAGGTCTGGGTGAGGTTCGCGGGCAGGGCGGCGAGCGCCAGCGTCGGCCCGAACGAGCTGGCGAGCAGCGCGAAGGCGGCGACCAGCGCCGGGATATCGTAGAGGTTCACGCCGGCAAGATTGATGGCGATGCCGGCAGCCGCCGAGGTAAGCAATGCAACCAGCAATCCGCCGACACCGGCGAACCGGCCGTTGACACGGCTGAGTTTGGCATGGTCACGCCATAGCGCGCGCGTGCGGTCTTCGATGGCCTGCGCACGATCTTCACCCCGACCGAATCGGATGATCTCGTCGAGACCGCGCATGTCGTCGAGCATCACGTTGTCGAGTTCGCCGGCCGCGCCACGGATGGCGGGGCCCAGATTGCGCACGCCGGTGGCGAAGAAGCGCGGCACAATGATGCCGATGATCAGATGGGAGACGATCAGCGCCAACGCCATCCAGGGGCTCAGCGTGGCCGCCACGATGACGTAGACGATGGTGGTGGTCACGGCTATGGCCACGGGGCTGATGGTATGCGCGAAGAAGATTTCGAGCAGTTCCACGTCGGTGGTGAGCATGGCGATGAGGTCGCCCTTGCCCTTGCCGGCGAGCTTGGCCGGAGCGAGGCGGCGAAGGGCGGCGAAAGCCTTGGAGCGGAAGAGCGCGAGCAGGTGGAAGGCCACGTTGTGGTTCAGATATTGCTCAACGTAGCGCGTCAGGCCGCGCAACACCGCGCAAACAATCATGGCGGTGATTGCACCGGCCGCACTCATGCCCCACACGGGGTTGCCGGCGAGCGCGAATCCGGCGATGATGCCGAACACCGGTAGGAAGGTTGCGGCAAGGTGACCGATGGTGCCGGCCGTGGAAGCCGCGACCATAAGCCCGGCCAGTGGCTTGGCCTCCCCGAGTAGTCGCTTGATGACCTGGAACGTGCTCATCTCGGCCGGAGCTGCAGCCGGAGCTGCGCCCACAGCCGCCCCGCTCCCGCTGGCGGAAGCTGTCAGCGAAGCTGGCTGAGGGTTGTCACCCCCAAAGTTCTCGATATCCGCCTGAGTAGTGAACAACTTGGCGTACACGCCGCCGGCCGCCATGAGTTCGGCATGCGTGCCGGTTTCCACCGACTTGCCGTGTTCGAGCACCACCACTTGGTCGGCGTGCTCGGCGTTGGCCATGCGATGGGTGATCATGATCACCGTCTTGCCGCGGGATTGCACCAGTTCGCGGATGGTCGCGAGAATCAGTTCCTCGGATTCCACATCCACACTGCTGGTGGCCTCGTCGAATACGAACACCGGCGAATCGTGCAGAAGCGCACGGGCGATGGCGATGCGCTGGCGCTGGCCACCGGACAGGTTGGCGGCGTCGGGCTCAATCGTCATGTCAAGGCCGTCCTGCTGCGAACGCACGAAGTCGGCGATACGGGCCTGTTCGAGCGTGTCCCAGAGACGGGAATCCACGGCGTCGGACGCGGCTTCACCGTTCTGGCCGTCATCGGGCAAAGCCATCAGAAGGTTCTCACGCAGAGTACCGGCAAACAGATGGCTACTGGCACCGATCAGGGTGATGGTTCGGGCGAGCGTCTCTCCGGACAGGTCGGATACCTTGACGCCGTTCAGCGTAAGCGAGCCTTGGTATCCGGTCAACGTACCGGCAAGCAGCGCGGCAGCCGTGGATTTGCCGGAACCGGAGATGCCGACGATGGCGGTGAGTTGACCGGGGTAGGCAGTGAAGGTGAGGTCGGTGAGCGCAGGTGCCGGCGCGGAATTCGTTTGTTGAATGGCGGCACCGGAATCGGCGCTGTCATAGGAATAGCCGACGTGGTCGAAGCTGACGGTGATTCCGCCATCGGCCTTGGCCCCGGCCTTGGTACCGGCATCAGTCCCGGCATCGGTGCCAGCGGTGGCCGGCAGCGTGGCAGTGCCGTGGGCGGGCTCGGGGGTGTCCAGCAGGGCGAAGATCCGTTTGGTGGAGGTCATGCCGTTCATCGCCACGTGGAAGTAGGAGCCGAGCTGGCGCATGGGGATGAAGAATTCGGCGGACAGCAGCACGATCAGCAACAGTCCGGCGAGGGTGAGCGGGAAGCCCGCTCCGAATGGCATCAGGTATTGCAGGCCGTAGGCCAGGTAGGCGAACGCACCGGGCAGGTGGGCGGCGAGCATAATCGGAGACCAGCCGGCGGCGCTGGCTCCTGCGGCGGCCGCGGCGGTATGCGCATACTGCCATAGAGCCACACCAATGCCGGCCGCCGCACCGCCGTAGGCCACGATATCCATGGCGGTCAGCGAGCGCAGCTGGATCTGCAGCACGCGCATGGTCATGACGCGGAAGCCTTCGGCCTTCTTGTCCATTTCGGCGGCGGCACGGTCGTCGGCGTCGAAGTTCTTCAGGGTTTCGAGGCCTTGCAGGTTGTCGAGGAATGCGGCACCCATGTCGGTGTATCGGCCCCAGTATTTTTTGAAGGCGCGGGCGGCGGTCATGGATACGATGCCGGTGACAATAATAATGAGCGGCGCGCAGACGAGCATGGTCACGGCGGCCGGCATGTTGATCGGCGCAATCACGGCGAACAGGGTGATCGGCGCAAGAATCGCATAGAAGAGCTGCGGCAGGAACAGTTCGAAGAAGCTTTGAATCTGCTCGACGCCTTCGCCGGCGGACTGGACCACATCCGAGGTCTTGACGCGCGACCTGTAGGACGGGCCGAGGGCCACCATTTTGCGGTACAGCTTGGAACGCAAAGCGAGCTTGACCCGTTCGGCGGCTTCGGTGCCGAGGCGTGTGGCGTGTGTGGTGGCCAGGTAGCGAACCAGCATGCAGACGATCGCCAAGGCCACGTAAACCATGAGGTCGCCGGCCATCGGGGCGACGGTGGTGCCCGGAACGCCGAACAGATTGGCGGGGCACTCGGAGGCCGAGGCGGCGTTACAGGAGAAAGTGTGTGGGTCGGCTGCGGCGAGCAGTCCTTGCAGCAGCATGACCAGCGAAAGCATGAAGCCGATATTGGCAAGCAGCCCAACCCACATCAGAGCCACTTTGCCGGCTATGAGCTTGCCGAGACCTGGTGCCAATTGGAACAGTCGTTTGTCGAACATGGTTCGCTTCCCCTTGCCGTGTTGTTGCGGTGTTGGTTGCCGTGGTACTGCAGTAGGTCTCGTCATGCATCAGTCGCGGGTGCCACCAATCGCATACCTGCACATACCGATGGCGTGCACTGCGCAATCCTATTTACCTTAGGCGAAAGCGCACATACACGCCAGACCTTCAGCTGAGACGACTGTCACGCTGAGCTTCGTTCCCAAATAAGAAGCCACAGACTCCCCAATGCCGACGCCGCCGATGATGCTGGAGCTGATGACCGGACCCTGCAGGGCCGGGCTCAGCACGTACTTGTCCTGCAGGAAGTCGATGGCTCCCGAAATGGACACGGTCATAACCGTAGAGCAAACCGGTTAGACACGGCGTTGTATACAATCCACAAAACCAGACAGACAACTTCTCCATTGCCCACAACGCGCGCAACCTTACGCCAGCGTAATCTAACTCGTCAGAATGGCTCGGGTTGTCAACTTGCCATCATGTTTGTAAGGAATAAACGGCCGTATGCTTACCGAATACACCACGCCCGGCGAATCCATCGAGATCCGCGATGACCAAACTATCTATTCACTGCTCACCGAACGACTGGCCCGCACCGGCGCGGACACGGTAATCGCCGCCAAGAAAATCGGCCCCGGCCGCTGGCAGAACGTCACCACCGGCGAATTCCACGAGCGCGTGGTCTCAGCCGCCAAGGGCCTGATCGCGCTCGGCATCGCCAAGGGCGACGCGGTGACCATCTTTTCCTCCACCCGTCTCGAATGGGGCATTCTCGATTTCGCACTGGCCGCAGTGGGCGCGGTAAGCGTGCCGATCTACGACACCGACTCCGCCCCGCAAGCCCAGCGCATCATGAACGATTCGGCGGTCAAGCTGGCCTTTGCCGACAACCGCGAGCGCTTCGACCGGCTCGACTCGGTCAAGGACCACTGTCCTGCCTTGAAGCAGATTCTCATGATCGAGGGCAACGCGTTGGGCGCGCTCGAAGGTCTGGGCGTGGCTGTTTCGGACGAGGAACTGAACGAGCGCGTGGCCACCGTGCGCGCCGACGATCTGGCCACCATCGTCTACACTTCGGGCTCCACCGGCAACCCGAAGGGTGCCGAACTGACCCACAAGAACTTCGTGTCCATCACCATCTCCGCCTCGCAGGCGTTGCATGAAGTGGTGCTTGACGACCATCCGCGCCTGCTGCTCTTCCTGCCGCTGGCCCACTGCTTCGCGCGATTCATCCAGTACGCCTCCATCGCCTCCGATGACGGCGTGGTCGGTTATCTGCCGGACACCAAAACCCTGCTGCCGGACCTGCGTTCGTTTGAACCGACCTACCTGCTGGGCGTGCCGCGCGTGTTCGAGAAGGTATACAACGCCGCCTCGCACAAGGCCGGTGCCGGCTGGAAGGGCCGCCTGTTTGTCAAGGCCGCCGAGGCCGCGCGCGTCTGGAGCCGCAAGGAGCAGGCCGGCGAGCAGCACACGTTTGCCGAAATCGCCGAGCGCGCCAAGCACGAAACGCTCGTCTACCGCACGGTGCGCGGTGCTCTGGGCCCGAAGATCAAGTACGTGGCCTGCGGCGGCGCACCACTGTCGCTCGATCTGGCGCATTTCTACAACGGCATCGGACTGCCGATGATTCAGGGTTATGGCATGACCGAAACCGCCGCCCCGTTCGCCGCCACGCGCGTGACCGACAATGTGATCGGCACCGTAGGCCAGCCCGCGCCCGGCTCCTCGATTCGCATTTCCGACGAAGGCGAACTGCAGGTCAAGGGCCCGAACGTGTTCCGCGGCTACCACAATCTGCCGGAGAAGACGGCCGAGGCGTTCACCGCCGACGGCTGGCTCAGGACCGGCGACTTGGCCGAGATCGATGATGAGGGCCACATCGTCATCACCGGCCGCATCAAGGACATTATTATTACTGCCGGCGGCAAGAACGTCTCCCCCATTCCGCTGGAGGAAGAGATCGCCAAGTGCCCGATCGTGGAGCACTGCGTGGTGGTGGGCGACCAGCGCCCGTTCATCGGCGCGTTGGTGACGCTCGATCCGGAGTCGCTGGCATTGTGGCTGCCCGCGCACGGCCTGTCCACGGAGACGCCGGTCGACCGGCTCGCCACGAACGCCGCGGTGCGCGAGGAGATTCAGCAGTACGTGGACAAGGCGAATGCGACGGTCTCGCGCGCCGAATCCGTACGCAAGTTCGCCGTGCTGGACACGCAGTTCACGCAGGAGAACAAGTGCCTGACACCGTCGCTGAAAGTGGTGCGCCCGGCCGTCAATCGCGTGTTCGCCGATGTGATCGACAACGAGATCTACAACGGCAAGCGGTGAGACGCGCGGTTCGTAATCCGACACAAAAAAAGGGCCTTTTGAACCGCACCCCGATTGTTGGACTGGAGTAATCCAGATTCGATGATCGGAGGTGCGGTTTCTCATGTCCAGGGATCGCAGGCGTCATTATGACGATGATTCCATGCGGGTCGTCGCCGGGGTGCCGCCCGGCCCAGGTGGGTCATGCCCGGGTCAGTTTCTTGCTCCTGAGACGCAGCACGACATCGGCGGAGTTGGCGACGCGCTTGGAATGCGTCACCACGATCACGCATTTGCCGAGCTGATGGGCGGCGTGCTGCAGCAGATGAATCACCTCGTCGGTCATCTCCGGGTCGAGGCTGCCCGTCGGCTCGTCCGCGAGGATCGCGCGGCCCGGGGCGACCAGCGCGCGGCCGACCGCCACCCGTTGACGCTGGCCGCCCGACAGGTGCATGATGTTGCGTTTGGATTCCTCACGGCTCAAACCCAGTTCCTCGAGGATCTTCATATCGGCCTTGGCGCTGACCAGCCGCAGGTTCTCTTCGGGGGTGAGGTAGTCGATCAGGTTATGGTCCTGGAACACCAGGGACACGTGCTCCCGGCGGTGCTTCGCATAGCCCGATGCGGCGATGTCCTCCCCTTCGAAGCGGACCACTCCCCGGGAGGGGGCGTCCAGGCCGGCCAGCAGCGACAGCAGCGTGCTCTTGCCGGCGCCGGACGGGCCGGTGATCGCATACATCTTCCCGGATTCGAAATCCGCGCTGACATCCGAAAGAACACGGATCTTCGCCGCGCCGTAGGCGTAATCGACATGGTCCAGTTGCAGACAGTTAGACATGATTGGTGACTCCTAACGCATAGAGGAAAGAATGGATTTCGGGGATTTGGACAGCACGGCGGCGCATGACACGGCAAGAGCCACGGCGATGACCGCGCATCCGAGCAGCAGGATGAGCATCGTCTGCTCAGGCGGCAAGGCCTCCACGTGCAACGATTCCAACGGCGCGACGCCCGAATCGCGCAACAGTCGGGAAGACACGTATCCCGACAGCATGGCGCCGGTGCCCAGCGAACACAGGGCGGCGACCGCCGCCATGAGTCCGGTTTCGATGGCGAGTTGTGCGACGATCCGCATCTTGTCGATGCCGAGGGCCAGAAGCGTGCCTATCTCATGGATGCGTGAGCGAATCCAGAAGACCAGCGCCATCGCCAGCACCAGTACGTCCGCGAGGCAGACGGACAGCAGCACCATGCGCACCAGATTACGCACCGTCTGCACGGATTGCAGGACGCCGGAGAGCCGGGCCGAATCGTCGGTGACGTCGTACTTGCCGCCGGCCATGGTCTTGGCCCGTCCAATAGCCGCGGACAGGTCCTGCGGATTATCCGACAGGCATCGGATCATGCCGATCCGGTCGTTTCCGGTCAGAGCGGAGGTCACTCGCCTGCCCGAATAGATGAGGTTCTCGGAAGTGTCCGAGGGCAGGGGGCTTTGGGCCTGCACGTTGCCGGAGAAGATCCCGGCCACACGCACCGTGGCGTTGCGCCCCTCCTGCCGGAGACGGAATGTCGAGCCGACCGATAGGCCGTTCTGCAGCGCGAAGTCGCGGTGGACCAGCACATCGTCGCCGTCGCCCGAGATATGGCGGCCCTGCTCCAGGCGGTACAGGCCGCTCTGGAATTCCTCTGACAATGAGGAATCGGTGGTGCCCAGCACGCTGACCTGCATGGCCAGATCGGAGTCCAATCGGGGGCCCTGCCGAGGCATGACCGGGCGCGCGCCATCCACCTGCGCCAAGGTCTTCGTCGCATAGGCGGTCTTCGTCACACCGGGGATACGCGAGAACCGGCTCGCCTCCTCGGCGCTGATGGGATTCTCGCCGGCGCTGACGGTAAACCCTATGCCCATGCCCGCGCCGATGCTGTCGGACATGGTACGCAGGGCCGTCGAGACTCCGACCTGCGCCACCAGGCTCGTGAAGACCATCAGCATCAGCAGACCGATGATGCCGCTACGTACCGGCTTGCGTACGATCGCCAACGTGGCACGCTTCCACACATTCATGCTCATCATCGAATCTCCGACAGGTCTCGCGGCGATTTGCGCAGCATCGGCATGCACGCCACCGCGACGCACACCAGCATCACCGCCAACAATCCGAGCGCCACGTACAGCATGGCGGTCCCGTCGACCGACACCGTGAGCGAATCCAGGGTGCGCACCGACATGCTGGATTCAAGATCGCCGCCGACCTGCCCCATGCTGCTCAGCTCCTTCGCCGCGGAGGCGTTCACGGAATGGAGCGCCGTGGCGCCGAGCCATTGGGCCATTCCCTGCGCGCACAGCCAGCCGAGGGCGAGGGACGGCAGACCGATCAGCACCATCTCGGTGAGGTATTGGGCGACCAGGGAGGGCTTGCCGACGCCAAGGGACACCAGTATGCCCATCTCTTGACGGCGGTCGTTCATCCACAGCAGCAGCATGAGACTGAGCACGAGCACGGCCGAGACGGTCACGCCGATCAGGGCGCCGCGCATCATGGAGCGCACGCCGCGGGCGGCATGCAGCATGCTCGATGAATACTGGTCGTTGCGCGTGATCTGATAGTTGTTCCAATCCACCGGGAGTTTCTTCGCGGCATCCATGGTCTTCTCCACGTCAACGCCCTTGGACAGCACGAAGGTGGCGTCCTGGTATATTTCCTTGCCGTCCTTGTACTGGTACAGGTCGCGTGTGGTATCCAGATCGGTGTAGATGGTGTTGGCGGTGAGTTCCGCTCGGCTGGATACCTTTCTGGCGCTGTCGCCCTTGAATATGCCCACGATGGTGGTCTTGACGGTCGCCGTCGAATGTGATTCGTTGTCGGCGTCATAGGCGTTGGCCTTGAGCGTGAGCGTGTCTCCGACTTTGAGCCCGTTGGCTTTGGCGAGATCCTCATGGATCATCGACGTGTACTTGTCGGAGGCCTTCAGATGTCGTCCTTCGGCCATGCCGAGCGTGCGCGACGTGAACACGTTGAGTTTCGACGAATCATTCGTGCCCATGACGTTGGCGGCGTTGCCAAACTGCTGCTCCTGGGTCGCATCGTAATCATCGCCGCCGGGGACCTTCGCCACATTCGCCCCCACGAGATCGGCGGTGGCGTTCTGACGGACCATATACGAATCGACCCCGGGCAGTTGGGCGATCCTGCGCACGTCGGCGGGGCGCACCATGCCGCCTCCGCGAGGCGTGAGCATGCTGCCCTGCATGTTGCTGGACAGCACGAATCCACCGACCGCTTCCTTCTCGATTCGTCCGGCGGCCTGTTGAGCTGCCCGAGAAACCGCGATCGTGGATAGCATGCTCGCCGTTATGATGGTCAGTATTATAAGGAGCACTATGGTTCGCACTCGTTTTCTGAGCACATAGCGCACCGACCGTGCAACGAACGTCATCAATACCTCCTGTGGGACTTGGGCTTTTCGCCCAAAATGCGAAACATGCCGCGTTTCGCCGATTAGTTAGCCGCGACGATACATGATGCACCTCAAGATACGGGAGATATACGCCTTGAGCGAAAAACGGAACAGCGGCGAATGTCGGTTATTCTGGATTTTGGTCCATCTCGGGCCGCGTCGATGCGTCGGCCCGCGAGAAATCAGGCTCGCGCCTCACCTTCGAGGCGGCGAACACGAGAAGCGGCAGAGCGGCGAACGCATAGTTCTCGCATTGGATGTACAGGTATGCGACCAGGACGAGCCAGCAGATGACGGTCTTGTGCCAGACGCCGGATTCGCCCGAACCCGCGCCGGCAACGCCACCACCACTATTACCCCCGGCAACATCAGCAACGTCGGCAACGTCGGCAACGTCGGCGACACAAACACCGTGCGCCAGCCCGTCGGACGATGCGCCATCCGCACCGCCACGGCATACCGTCCTCCCGCGCGTCATGCAGACCATCGAGGCTCCGACCAGCATGGCCAGCCCGATCAGCCCGTATTCGGCGATGACGCTGGTATACGCGCACATCGTCCACACCGTGTCCGCGTTCACGCCGGCCGCGAATCCCGTGACCGCGCCGCCGTTCATGCCAAGACCGTCCAGCAGCCGTCCGGCTTTGGCCGCGCCGGCCCACACCGCATTGATGATGTTGCCCGCGCCATAACCGGTGAGCAGCGTCCACGGATGGGTGAGCAATCCGCATATCGGATCGAGGCTTTGGTAGATCCGCGCGAAGAACGAGCCGTCTCCCTCGGCCCCGTTTTCCGCGATGGCGGAGAGTCTGGAATCCGCCAGCACACCCAGCAGGCCCAGTGCGCATGCGCCGAGAATCTGCAGCATGCCCCGGACGCGGCGTGCGCCGTCATGCCAATCGGTGCGCGCCACAAGGGCGATCAGCAACGCCACGACGGAATCGATGACGATTCTGGTGCCGGCTTGCATGAGCACCGCGCCGACGGCATACGTGACGATGAGGTCACGCAGCCGTTTGGCGTAGATGCGGTCGCGCCCGCGCATGAGCCACATGAGCGGAAGCAGTATGCCGAACAGGTGCATGCCGATATAGCTGGGCTCGGCGAACAGGAACTGCGGACGGCCGCCGCCCCACACCGAGTTGTCGCTGATGTATTGCCGGTACATGAGGTGCGAGAAATAGTCGGTCAACGGTTTGGCGTGCAGACGGATGGACAGCCATTGCACGACGCCCACTCCGAAGGAAACCCAGTATGATGCGATGAGAATCCGCAATGGCGTACGCCACGGAATGCGTTTGATGTCGAACGCAAGGGCGATCGCACCCAAAGTGGCGAGCACGCCCAGCAATCCGGTGATGCTCATGAACGCGGCGTTGAGGTGGATGCCGAACTTCAGCCATCCCGGGATGGACAGGATTATGCAGGCCACCGGTAGGAGGAACATTGGCAGGTACCGGTTGGCTGCGATGCGCAGTTGCCGCCAATTGCATAGGCAGTACACGGCGAACAGCGCCGGACTGATTGGCGACCAGAACGGCGCGTACAGGCCAAGCGTGGTGCCGTCCACCGGAAGAAAAGCAATGGCCAGCAACAGCCAAATGACGTTGCGTTCCTGCGATGTCAGAAATCGCAGGAACGACCGGTATTGCGGTCGGCCATGATGGTTGCCCGCGTCGATGGTGTCGTTGCGTACGCATGCCTGGTTCATGTGATTCTCCCTCCCCGTCAACCTTACTCGTTCATCATGATGCGCGGACGGGGCATGCTTTCCCCGCTGAAAGTGCAATGGCCCGAACATTGACAAGGTCACACCGAATGCCCCCATCATTGGCACATTGTGCGATCTCGTCGCGGCTGGCTAACGAAATAATGTTGGCCGACCGGTTACATTGGTTCGGTACAGTGGCGGCATTATCGGCCACTGAATCAAGCGATTCGCGGCAGAACGACGAAAACAACACCTGGGCGAAAAGAGGCAGGCATGACTACGAATCGACCGCTCATTGCGGTGACTCCGCTGATGGATTACGGGCGCGATAGTCTGTGGATGCTGCCCGGATATATGGAGGCGATAATGCGGGCCGGCGGTACGCCCGTCATGTTGCCGCTGACCGATGACACCGACATTCTTGCGCAATGCGCCGAACGGTTTGACGCGTTTCTGTTTACGGGCGGGCCGGATGTGGGACCGATGGTTGGTGCAGCGGCCTCCGCCACCGGCCGTAGCGAGGTGCTCTCTCCTGAGCGCGACCGAATGGAATCGATTCTGCTGCCAGCTGTAATGGCTTGGGACAAGCCGATTCTGGGCATCTGCCGTGGCATTCAGTTCATCAACGCAGCGCTGCGCGGCACGTTGTGGCAGGATCTGCCAAGCCAGCATCCGAGCGATATCGAACACCATATGAATCCGCCGTACGATGCGTTCGGACATAACGTTTCCTTGGTGCCCGGCACTCCCCTGGCTTCATTGTTCGCAGGGCAGACTGAGATTGCGGTGAATAGCTATCACCATCAGGCGGTTCGTGAGCCTGCTGCTGGACTCGAGGTCATGGCCGTCGCGCCCGACGGCGTGATCGAGGCCCTGTACCGGCCGGCAAGCCACTTCCTGTGGGCCGTGCAGTGGCATCCCGAGTTTCTCTACAAGGTAGATCCACGCTCGCAGGCGATTTTTGATGCGTTTGTGGGGAGTTGCCGATAACAGCAAAAGGGGCTGCTCCGGTTTCCCGGAACAGCGGGATATTTACAATGGCAATACGCACAATGGAGAGAAACGCGGCCGAGATCATCGCAAGAGACGCAGGCCGCAGACCATAAAAAGCGCGTTTTACATAAAC
>OLPI01001743.1_pt1 | contig 18660 bp, 23 predicted proteins | sample 1672361 | NCBI WGS metagenome assembly OLPI01 (sample SAMEA3136675, study PRJEB25190) | human gut metagenome
TGACGATACAAAAATTTATTATTTTTTATTGTCCTCTTGACGGGGAGCATACCAAACATCTCCCGGGGGCCTTTTTTTCAAGATTTATTTATCATTCTCAATATATTTCTTATTGATATCTTTCCACATCTCTTTATCAACTCCGGACCATGAGATTTTATCCGGATTGTAATATGGATCTTTCTTCGCTTTCATCTGTTCTTCGTAATCTTTATAAAGTGCGATTACCTTTGGTGATAACAGAAGCACGATCAACATATTTACCCATGTACAACTTCCAAGTGCAAGATCTGATAAGTTCCATGCGATATCTGATTCCAGGTTACCCCAGATGAAGATCAGAACAGGCATTGCAATTCTCATGATCCATGTAACAACTTTACGTACTTTTGCTTTTGATTCACCCTGGAACAGATACATAGCTGCTGTCTCTGCTTCATAGTAGTAACTGATCAGACATGTGAATGAGAACAGTGCTAACATAATCGCAATAAATGTAGGAGCGATCTTGCCCATAACTGTCTTACATGCTAACTGTACGAAGATAACTCCGTTCGTTCCTGCTGCTGCGAGTGCAGGAAGTTCTGTAGAGCCACTTCCGACATATCCGCCTGCTGTATTAAAGCAGTCTGTTAACAGAATCATAAGTCCTGATGCAGTACAGACGATAACTGTATCAAGCCATACACCTGCTGCATTGGCCATACCCTGTTTTACCGGATGGCTTGTCTCTGCCGCTGCTGCTGTAGGAGATGCTTCACCCATACCAGATGCACTTGAGAATGTACCTCTCTTAACACCCTGCTGGATGATCACACCGATTGTTCCACCAAATACTGCATTCTTGGCAAATGCTGCTGTTACAACTGTTTTAATCAGTGCCGGTACTGCTGTAATGTTCATAACAATAATTACAACTGCTGCGATCAGATATACCGTTACCATGAATGGTACGATCATAGATGCGATCGCACTGATACGTTTTACACCACCGATAACTACTACTGCAAGAATCAATGCAATGATCAATGCACTTACCCACATCGGAATCTTGATCGCATTATGGAATCCGTCACAGATTGTATATGTAGCTGCTGCCGGCATGAATACAGAAGTTCCGATCATAAGAATCAGGGCCATAAATGTACCATATTTCTTCCATCCAAGACCTCTCTCTGCACAATAAGCTCCACCACCACGATACTGGCCGTCAATACGTGTCTTATACAGAACTGCCAGTGTACACTCTGCGAAGCATACTGCTGAGTTCGTCATACCTGCAAGGATCATCCAGAACAATGCTCCCGGACCTCCCATGTAAATTGCTACCGCAACTCCGGCTACATTACCTGTACCGACACGCATTGCCATAGTCGTACAGAACGAACCGAATGCCGAAATTCCTGAGTCAGAATCCTGTTTGTCAATAATTCTGCTCCACATATCCTTAAAATGTACAAACTGGAAACCATGCAGTCTGATTGTAAAATATAAACCGCTTCCTACAATCAGTACCAACATTCCTACACCCCAGATGTAACCATTCAGGAAGTTTACAATGTTGTTTAAACCGTTTAACATATTATACCCTCCGTATTCCTTTATTATTCGTTAATTTTATCACAATTATTTATGAAAATCAATAAATAGATGCAATTATAGACGAATGTTTTTTGTTTTCCCTCCCAATTTTATACATTTTATTCTATTTTTATGCATTTATGCATTATTTATATTTGTTAATCAAAAGACAGTTTCTTTCATCATAGTACTGCGTTAAACAATCTTTTTCTTATTTCTTCTTTGGAAGTGACAATATGATCACACCGGCAATGATTCCGACAAATCCTGCCAGATCCATTCCGGAAAATGCCACATGCATAAAAATCACGGACATTGCTGTCGCTGTTAACGGCTCTACCGATGCGAGCAGACTTGCCTTGGAACCACCGATCAGCCGTACGCCTTCCATATAACAGCTAAAAGACATCACTGTACCGAAAATAATCACAACTACAATACAGCCAATACATTGCCAGTCCCAGGTAATATCTTCCACCAGCGTCCATGGCCGCACAAATGGTGTCAGACCGATTCCACTGATCAGCATACCCCAGCCAACCATCGGAAATGTTCCATAGATATCCATCAGATTCCCCGGAACCAGATTATAGAATATCGTTGCGACTGCCGATGAAAGACCGAATATCAATGTCGTTTTCGATACACTTAGCTGAGTCAGATTACCATGTGTTGCCAGCAATACCGTTCCGCCAAATGCAAGGATCAGGGCAAGGATTTCATTTTTTCCCGGAAGTTTCCAGTTCTTAAGTGCAAGAAGTACCATAATCATTACCGGCGCCGTATACTGCAGAACAGTTGCAATTCCCGCATTGGAATCTTCCACCGCCAGATAATACGTCATCTGACATCCGGCGATACCAATCACTCCATATACCAGCATCCTGAGCACATGCCGCTTATTTTTCCAGATACGGAATATTCCGTCCTTCTGCACCATATACGCTCTGGTCAATAATATGATCCCTGCAATGATCAGACGTACATTCACGATCCACGTTGCAGTCACTCCTTTGTACTCAAATGTGTATTTTCCAAATACTCCGGCAATCCCCCACAAGAACCCTCCTGCAATGGTAAGTGCAGTTCCCCTCACTGTCTCTTTTCGTTCCAACCGCTCTGTCAGATTCTCCTGTGCCGTATTGTTTTTTGTTGTCTGTGGTTTCCCCTTTGTCATTTTCCCCTGCATTCCTCTCTTTTGTCTGGTTTGTCTGTTCTATTGCATACTATGATATAAAAATCGTACGTCCCATCGAAGCAGTCATTCTGTGTGAAATAGATATCACCGTCCTGTCCTTCGAAACTTTCTTTAACGCCATTAATACATTCTGTTCTGTCTCGGCATCCAGATTAGCCGTAATTTCATCAAGCAGTAAGATAGCCGGCCCTGCAACCACCGCTATCACCGCCACATAATCAGTTACCAGATACAGCATAACGCCAGACTGCTTTGTTCCTTTTAAAATATCTACCAGACATCCGGTCATCTTTCCTTCAAACCAGGGACCCGCAAGAAGTCCCAGATTATAGATCAGGCCCGAAATTGTCACGGCAAGCAAGACCCTCCATTCAATCTGAAAATCCTGCACGTCTTTCATTCTTTGATCTCCAGTACAACGCGCTCAAAAATAGTTGTACCATCAACTACTTGGATGTTAGTACAACTATTTTTTTCTGTCAATATAGAATTTTATTATACACAAACCGAGAAGGGCAGGTCACCCTGCCCCTCAAAAGGATAGTATATCAATATTTAGTTAAGCGTCTCTGTTATTGATTTTCTAATCTGTATTCTATGCAGTTGCCGGAAGAATACGTGACAGGAAGGTCTGTGTTCTTCTCTCTTTCGGAGCTGTAAAGATGCATTCTGGCTTTCCTTCTTCTACTACATATCCATCAGCCATGAAGATAACTCTGTCTGCCACATCACGGGCAAATCCCATCTCATGTGTCACAACGATCATCGTCATTCCTTCTTTTGCCAGGGATTTCATAACATCCAGTACATCACCTACCAGTTCCGGATCCAGTGCGGATGTCGGTTCATCAAAAAGAAGTGCTTTCGGTTCCATTGCAAGTGCTCTTGCTATGGCGACTCGCTGCTGCTGTCCTCCGGAAAGTGTACTTGGATAGACATCTGCTTTATCTTTTAATCCGACTTTATCCAAAAGTTCCAGCGCTTTTTCATGCGCTTCTTCTTTGTTCATATGTTTGGTAAGAACCGGTGCCATCATAACATTCTCCGCAACCGTCTTTAATGGGAACAGATTGAATCTCTGAAATACCATACCAACCTCTTCACGGAATTTACGAATGTCACATTTCTTATCTAACAGGTTCTTTCCTTCGTATTCTACAATTCCTCCGGATGGACTCTCCAACTGGTTGATGCATCGAAGGAAGGTACTTTTTCCGGAACCGGATGGTCCGATGATACATACAACTTCTCCTTCCTCGATATCAAGGTTGATATCTTTTAATACTTCCAGGTTTCCGAATTTCTTTGATAAATGGCTAATTTTAATCATATCAATCACCTCATTTTTCTTTCAATCTGTTTCTGAACAATTATCAATATAGAAAGTATTATCAAGTAGAACACTGCCAGTGCGGTATATGTAGGAATTGCTTTAAAGCTTAAAGCTGCATATGCCTGTGCCTGATGTGTGATCTCATTTACCGCAATGGCTGATAATAATGCCGTATCCTTTACGGATGTAATAAACTGGTTAAAGAGGGCCGGTAAGGCGGATTTGAATGCCGGAGGAATGATCAGGTGGAGCATCGTCTGTGAACTGGTAAGTCCAAGAGATGCTCCGGCTTCTTTCTGTCCCGGATCAATTCCCATCAGTGCTCCTTTGACGATCTCAGAAATAAATGCTCCGGAGTTCAATGCAATAACCCCAATTCCGACAATCGTACTGCTGATATCTACGCCGACCAATTTTGGAATTACGAAATATCCGTAAAGTGCCTGCACCATAAGTGGTGTTGCTCTAATAATCCAAATGTAAACCTCAGCGATTGCTTTTCCTACTTTATACTTAGACTGTAATAAATATCCACAGAGACTTCCGATCAGGAATCCGATACCGATACCTACTACAGCGATCAATACTGTTAGTTTTAATCCTTCAAACATCATCGGGAGTAAAACATCCAAAAATTTCATATCCATATACTATCTCTTCCTATCTGTTGTTTTTTTCGTTCATTTCAAATATGATCCATAAGATCTATTCGCACCATTTTGCATACAATTCATCTGTTGTACCATTTTTGATCAGTACTTTTACAGCCGCATTGATCTCATCGTAATATTTGCATTCTTTGGAAATTGCTACACAATATGGTGCCTGGCCCTGATTGAATTCATCTCCTACGACTTCAAGATTGCTGTCCGGTGTTGTCTTAATATAGAAGTTTGCTCCAGGTCCGTCCTGAATAACTGCATCTACTTTCTTCTGTTCCAGAGATTCGTATGCGGTTGTGATCGTATCATGTACTTCCAGATCTGCATCGGAAAGGTTCTTAGATGCATACGTATGAGAAGCTGTTCCTTTTTCTACGGCTACTTTCTTGCCTTTCAGGTCATCAACACTCTTGATTCCTTCGTCATTTGATTTATTTACCATAACAACCTGGCCGGAATCACAATAGATATCTGAGAACTTCATAACTTCTTTTCTTTCATCTGTTGCACAAAGTGCTGCAGCTCCCATATCCAGTTTGTTTTCTGCAAGTGAGGTTGTGAGAGCCGAATAATCCATTGCCTGAATGCCTCCGTCAATCTCAAATCCTAACAGGTCCTGCAAATCATTTATCAGATCCAGATCATATCCTATCAATGTCTTTCCATCTTCATCATAATAAGAAAATGGTCCGAAAAGTCCGGTTGTTCCGACTTTCAGTTTTACACCTTTCATGCTGTCTTTGATATCATCTTCTGTCAGAGTTTTCTTGGTCTCGGATTTGGATGAAGAATCATCACTTGATTTACTTCCACATCCTACGCCAAGCATTGCCACCATTGCTGCACACATCATAACTGCTACTAATTTCTTTTTCATAATTGTGGTCCTCCTTACTGTTCCATTTTTGAAATCTGCTATAAGACAGTTTTCTTTGGATCCTCTAATAACTGAAAATGTAAGGGCACATTACAAATGATTTTTGTAATGCGCCCTTGCATTTCCGTCCGACAGACCTTCTAACCTACCCGGGATGAATTAGAAAATAGTTTCTTATATTTCAGATAAATGAAATACAAAAAAGCTTTAGCATACGAAAAGGCGCCGCAGGTATGTGAACCGCGACGCCTTTGTCTGTCTTGTTCTTTATGAACTTGTGATTATTCTAACTGTTTTACTGATTTCCGTCAATCTGCAATTTTGCTTAAAATTGTCTGTTAATTTTGTTGATTTATCGTTTTTATCACGAATTAGTTTCTTCTTTTTTACACTATTTCTAAAATGTAATCTTTGTTTTAGTATTATTTTATGTTATTTCACTATTAAGGTTTGTAATACTTCTTTTTATTTTATTACCATGATATACAGGTCAACCGATAAATATTCTTTTTATTTTATTCTTTTTCTTCTTTCCGGATATATTCTTCCAATGTCGGAAATGATATGGCTTCTCCGGTACACATGACCATAAGGTCATCCCTGAGTGCTCTTGCTTCTACTGTATCTACCTTTCCAAGCTCTTTCAGCAGACCAAGCGTCTTTTCCTGAATTTCTTCTGATACATCTTCCCATTTTTCACGGAATCTGCGCTGTCTGTAGTACACTTCCTTCTCAGCCGTATACTTTTTCATGATCTGCAACATATGCTCCGAACATCCTTCCAGATCAATGTGCTTAATGATATTCTTCAGATCTACCGCATCATCCAGTGCATTATGACTGACTTCCGTTCCCAGTCCACAAAGGATCTTCAGACTTCCGATCCCGACACTCTGCAGATCCAGTTTCGCCGAATAGATATCTTCTATATCTTTGATCATACGAAGGATACGGTTCACGATCTTTTTGGTCCGTTTCGATGCATCCTTGCGGTATTCCAGAAGATCTCTCTGTATCACGTACTTATCCGGTCCCCATACATAGACCCTTGATACCTCCCATGCTTCCAACTGCTCTGCGACTTCTTCCATCACCAGTTCATAATCCGGCGCACTTAAGAGATCTTCCTCCTCAATTCCGGTCATCTCCTGAAACCGGTTATGCAGCTTATCCTCTGCATAAATATAAGAATGAAATCTTGTCACTTCCTCAAAATCTTTCCCGCAGACCACGAATCCAACCGATACAAGCTTCGCCGGCGGTCCACCCTTTACCTGAGATGTCAGGAATTCTGTGTCTAAGAATGCTACCATCTCGTTGTCCAGTTTTTCTGCGATGTTTGGTGTATTTTGTATGAATGATTTTTTATTTATGTTTTTCGTTATATTCTTCTTTGGTTTTTTCCTGACTTTTGTCAATGAAACCCACTCCTTGTTATTTCGTTTTGTTCCTTTTGAAATGATACAGGGTGTGGGGGGATTTTGCAAGTGGGAGCAATTATTTTCTGTCTTATATCATTTTATTTTCTTCATAGCAGGTAAATATATACGATGGATTTTCATAATACAAGAGTAACTGTATCTCGTTTCAGTTTCTTACCAAAGTTCTGTGGAGTCTGACCTATCCGTCTGGCAAGTTCTGAAACGCTTATATTCTTTTTATTACATAATTCTTTAATCATATCGGATGTTTTCATCTTAATCCTCCATGTCTAAAACGCACCTCAACTTATTACATTATAAACCATTTGGTTGATATTTTGTAAATTTTCTATGAACGACAAAAACACCCTGCATTGCTACAAGGTGTACCTCGCCTTTAACATCTAAAGTATTGATATTCTCTTTTTCAAAAAATACAGGCACATTTTTTTCTTTAAGCTGTCTGATGTACTTAAGGCATTCCAAGGTGTCTCTTGCAAATAAGCCTACCAAGGAACTCGTATCATTTATGAAAGACAATGGTTTCCTATTTCCAGTTTGCGCAGGCACCTATACCTTTTCTAAATCTCTCATAAACTTGATCCTTTCTTTTCGCTTTTTACAAATTGGCAAGCAGTGCTCCGGTATATACCCGGCGCATTTTTGCTTGTTGGGGAAGATCTCCGTTCCACTCCGGTCCGTGCAGAGCAGACGTCCACCGGACGTCTTGCACCCCAATCCACTTGAACTGCGGATAAGCCGCAGAGCCAAGCTGACGCTTTACCATAAAATCACTTTTTCTTCTTTGAATCTTCCTCATAAAGATACATTACTGCCTCAAGTGTTTTTTTCAGAAACTTTGTTTGTTCATTATGCATCTGCTTTATTTCTGCAATATCCTCTTCGTACAATTTTCCGGTTTCATTTGCTTTCCTTGCATACTGATTGAGATTATTACTAATCCTTGAATGCAAGGATATTACCTGATTCAAATCCGGCCACTCAGGAATAATCACATATCCGTTCAATGCCATCTTTCTGATAATTCCTTTTGAATACTCTTTCACTTTTCTTTTCCTCCATTTCTTTTCAAATTTGTAATTTTTAGAAATCATTCTTCCGGGGGCAATCGACAATTTCTAAAATTGGGCAACAAAAAAGCAACCGATATTACTCGATTGCCACTCTGTTACTCTTGCGAAGCTATTCCTTTTTCAAAAAATTTGTAAATATTGCCTAAATGCTTTTGTAAACTTTTTCCTTCAAAAAACATTACAAATTGATAATTGACTTTTTGAAAATTATTGTTCTCAAGTTTCTATCAAAATTAGAAAAAGCCCAAACCACAAGGGTTTGAGCTTCATTTGCGCATTCACGTTTTCTGTTTTTGGGTATAGAATCTCCGCTGCTAAATATAGAGTATTGGTTTGATTTTGTCAAGTCTTAGTTCTTATCTATATTCTTCCGTTAAATAAAAAAGTAAATTTCACATTGGACTTAAGTACTTATTTCAGTTTTCCATATATCTCATCCGTTACTATTTCACACCATTCGGATGATGTTTTTTCTCCCGGTACTTCAATTGCCAGATGTGAAAACCATTCATCTGGTGCTGCTCCATGCCAGTGTTTTACTTCTGCCGGAATATTGACACAATCTCCGGGTTTCATTTCTACTGCTTCTTTTCCTTCTTCCTGATAGTATCCACGTCCTGCAATGCAGATAAGAATCTGTCCGCCTCCGCTTTTTGCATGATGAATATGCCAGTTATTCCTGCAACCAGGTTCAAAAGTCACATTGAAAATTCCAACCTGTGACGTAGACACAGGAGCCAAAAAACTTTTCCCTGTAAAATATTGTGCAAATTTATCATTTGGCTCTCCAATCGGGAATATCATCTTTTTAGCATGAGCTCTCATTGCTTCATCTTCATATGAAAGATCACCTTCGTCTATACTCCAGACATCTTTTGCAAGATTGAATGCCGCCCATCCTTTTGGCCACCCTGCATAAAATGCTATATGGGTAATCACGGCTGCAATTTCTTTCTGAGTCACTCCATGAGCTTTTGCATTTTCAAAATGATGTACTAAAGATGTATTAATCATTCCTGAAGCGATAAGTGCTGTGACTGTTATAATACATCTTGTCTTTACATCAATATCCTGATTATTCCAGTTTTCTCCAAACAAAACATCATCATTAAAATGTGCAAACTGTGGTGCAAATTCATTCAGTGCGTTTCTTCCTGCTGTCTGTACAATTTTTTTCACTTTAATCACCTGTCCTTATTTTAACTTTGCTCCATCCTTAAAAGCATTTCCCACACGTTCTCCAAGTCTGTAATATCCGTGATGTACCGGATCATATGTAATTGGTGTAAACTTACTAAGATCAATTTCTCCGTCATCACCGAGATATTTCTCATCTGCACTTACATTTTTAATTTCCGCAAGATACTTGCTGCCATCAATGACTTTTACAAGTTCACACTCAAGAGTCAATGGAAGTTCATTGATGATTGGTGCATTTACAAATTCACCTTTCGTTGTAGTAAAGCCTGCTTTTTGCATCTTATATGCTTCTTTATTTGCAGAAACAATTCCCACATAATCGCAGGCAACCAGATGTTCAAGATCTGCCACCCCTACTGTAAAAGCCTTATTTTTTATAATATTGTCTGTTGTCTTATGGGCAGACAAATCTACAATAATCTCATTTGCACCTACAATTCCGCCCCATGCAGCGTTCATTGCATTTGCCTTTCCATTTTCATCATAGGTTCCCAGAATCATAACCGGCTGTGGATATAAAAATGGCTTTGCTCCAAAATTTTTTCTCATTGTTTTATCTCTCCTTATGGTTATTTGTTTATATCAGTATTTATCTGCCCAATCCATTCTGTAATCACCTCTTCTGAAGTTTCCAGATGATCTTTTCCTTTGGAATCAAACTGAATCTGCATTTCATGTGCAAAGGCAGCTCCTTTGCAATTTTCCTCCATATCTTTTATAACATGCCCCGGCCATCCACCATTTGTCATAAATGGAATCACTGTCTTTCCTGTAAAATCATTTGTTGTCAAAAATGTAAGCACTGCAGGTGCCATCGTATACCACCACGTTGGAGTTCCGATAGCAATCACATCATAATCAGCAAGATTTACAGATATCGGATTGATCTGAGGCATAAATCCTGCCTCTACCTCTCTTTTTCCCTGTTCAACCACATCTTCATGACTGCCGCTGTATGGCTCTGCTGTTTCGATTCTCGCAATATCTGCACCTGTCCCATTAGTCAGCTGCTCTGCAATTCTTTTCGTGTTTCCATTTGACCAGGAATAATATACAACTAACATTTTCTTCATTATCTCTATTCTCCTTTACTTATTTTAGCCCCTGTAAACAGATAGATATAACCCACCATGACTACCGCTAAGAAAGCCACTATTACCCCGATGGTTATCTTTTTCCTTGTTTTCATTGCTCACCTCTTTTATTTCTTCTGTATTTTTGAACCTCCAAACACCTGCGACATCGGCATATGGGCAAGCATCTCATCAATAGATTTTACTTCATCCTGAGTCAGCTTTATATCTGCTGATTCCATATTTTCTTCCAGTCTATTTACTTTTCTTGTTCCCGGAATTGGTACGATATATGGTTTCTTTGCAAGCATCCATGCAAGAGAAATCTGTGCAGGCGTGGCATTTTTTTCTTCTGCAATCACTTTCATCCAGGACATAAATTCATTATTTTCCTTTAATCCTTCTTCTGTAAACTGTGGCATTGCGCTTCGATAATCTCCCGGCTTTTCAAATTCCCCATGGGAATGATATGCTGCTGTCAGTAATCCATTTGCAAGCGGCGAAAATGCAACAAATCCTATTTTCAATTCTTCAAGCACCGGGAATAATTTCTCATAATCCCTGTACATCATGGAATATCTGTTCTGAATCGCTGTAACCGGGCATACTTTATGTGCACGTCGAATAATCTCTTCACTGGCTTCTGATAACCCCCAGTGTGTGATTTTTCCCTGCTCCATTAACTCCTTCATAGCTCCTGCCGTCTCTTCAATCGGTACAGTCATGTCAATACGATGAATATAATATAAATCAAGATGGTCTGTGTTAAGTCTCATTAAAGATCCCTCAATCGATGCTTTAATCGTCTCCGGTCGTCCATCAGGAATCAAAGGTTTATTTACAGTTGTTGCAGTTTCATCAAAACGTATCCCACACTTTGATGCAAGGACAATTTTGTTTCTATATGGCCTTAACACTTCCCCAAGCAGTTTTTCATTGTGATGAGGGTCTTCTGTTGTTCCGTATATCTCTGCCGTATCAAAAAATGTGCAGCCTTCATCGATCGCTTTTTCAATCAATTCTTCTGCTTCTTTCTGTGTTGAAACAGTTCCATATGCATGACTCATTCCCATACATCCAAATCCGATTTCTGATACTTCTAAGTCTCTTCCTAAAATTCTTATCTCCATCTTTATCTTCCTTTTCTATATTTCAAACTTTACTGTAAGTATAAGAAAAAGAGACTCCGGACAGAAGTCTCTCTTTGTTAGGCAGTTTAAACCTAAAGGTTATGTCTTACTTATTACGATTCCTCCAAATATTTTTATATTCTTTTATAATCCAAGACTGTCTATCCATGAACTGATATCTGATTCAGACGCTCCACCATGGAATCGTTCCCCTTCTTTCCAGTCACCTGTTCCTGTCATCTCTTCCAGAAGATTACCGCTGTCACCGATTCCCGAGGTCGCTGCTGTACAGAATGGGATGACTGTTTTTCCTGTAAAGTCATTCTCTTTTACAAAGTTATCTACTGGCCATGCTGCAATTCCCCACCAGATAGGATAGCCAATGTATACCGTATCATATGAATCCCAGTTATCAACTGTTGTAGACACCAGTTCCACATCTCTTAAGCTCTCATCATCATGTTCTCTTGACACCCGGCTGTCATCATCTGTCCAGTCAAGGTCATCATCTGTATATGGCTCCACAGGCTCTATTTCAAACAGATCTGCCTCTGTAATTTTTGCTATCTTTTCAGCAACATCTTTTGTATTTCCTGAAGCTGAATAATATACAACCAATGTTTTTCCATTTCCTGTTGATGTATTTTCTGTATTAGAAGCAGACTGGTTTGTATTGCTTGCTCCACATCCTGCCATCAAACCGATTGCCATGATGCATGTTAAGAGTACTGCTGCTATTTTCTTTGTTTTCATTCTAAGGTTATCTCCTGTCGTATAAAATGTTTGTCACGCTAATTTCTATCGGATGAAATTGGTAAATACAAAATCCGGTGCCTTTGGCATTTCAATTCCCATTTTTGTCGCAACATTTTTACAGTTAATGAAATATGCCATATTGTTTCCAAGGATCTGCATAACCTGCATTCCTTCGAGATCCTGTTTTACTTCATCCGGATTCGTCCCATGTACCATATTCCAATATCTCGATGTAATGATCGGCATCTGCATCAGACCAAAATATTTATTTACCTGGTCCCATGTGGCCGTTGTTCCGGCCCTTCTTGCTGAAATTACCACAGCGGCAGGTTTCAGGCGGAATCTGTCGCCGCCACCGTTTAAATCGGCATAAAAGACTCTGTCCATAAAGGATGTGATTGCACCGCCTGCACCACCCCAGTGTACCGGAGTTCCAAATACGAATCCGTCATAATCCCCTGCTATTTCCAGAAATTCATTCACGATATCATCCAGGATGCATTTATTTTTTTCCTGACATTTTCTGCAGGCAATACATCCTGAAATCGGCTTATTTCCAATCCAGAAAATATCTGTACTTATGCCATTTTCATTTAATGCACTGGATACTTCACAAAGAGCTGTATAAGTACAGCCATTTTTGTGTGGACTGCCATTGACAAGTAATACTTTCATTGATTTTTCCTCTTATGCTTACCAGTTCTTTTTTTCTTTTGAACTGTCATTATTCTTTTTTCTTTCCTCAACCATCTTCACGAACCATTCCACCATATTCGGATCCTGATGCGAGAAGAAGGAGCTTGTCTTCTTGTCCAGTTCTGCAATAGTCTTCATATCTTCATCAGAAAGTGTGAAATCAAAAACATTAAAGTTTTCTTCCATTCTCTCAATGTGTGTTGATTTCGGAATAACCACTACCCCTCTCTGAATATGCCAGCGAAGCATAACCTGTGCCGGAGTCTTCTGATATTTTTCTGCAATCTCTGCGATGACAGGATTCTCAAAGGTGCCTCCTCTGCCCTCACCGAATGGTGCCCATGCTTCTAACCGGATATCATATTTGTCTGCCCATTCCTTCATCTCTTTCTGCTGATTGAAGATGTGGGTTTCCACCTGATTTACCATAGGTTTAATGCGGTTGAAGGATGCAAAATCAACCATTCTGTCTACATAAAAGTTGGAAATTCCGATTGCTCTGATTTTTCCCTCATCGTACAGATCTTCCAATGCATGGTAAGCACCGTAAGCATCTGAAAATGGCTGGTGAAGCAATACCAGATCCAGATAATCTGTCTTTAACTTTTTCATGGATTCAAGAACTGATTTCTTTGCTTCTTCATATCCATAATGTTCAACCCACACCTTTGTTGTAAGGAAGATTTCTTCTCTTGGAATGCCTGACTTTTGGATTGCATTCCCAACCTCTTCCTCATTAAAATAACTCTGTGCTGTATCAATCGCCCGGTATCCAACTTTTAAAGCATCAAGCACACATCTTTCACATTCCTCTTTTGTTACCTGATATACGCCATATCCCAGTATTGGCATTTTTACACCATTATTTAATGAAATATATTCCATTGTCGTATCCTCCTTGTTTTCTTTCATTCATCTTACATTCATACTATAATACTGATAGATTCCTTTGAGAAGTTTCGATAAGTTTTTCAGTCTTAACCTTTCGGTTTATTCTGGTTCTTACTGATTGAACAGCCATCCCATAATTTCTTTGTCACGACAAAACAGATAGCCACCGCCATGCTGATAAGTGACCGGTGTTCCTTCAAAGTAATCTTTATCTTTTACATCCAGTACCACCAGTTTATCAATCTCTGATTCCGATAATCCCTGTTCTTTGTAAAGCTCATGTATCTGCTGGTATGCCTCTTTAAAAGGTTCTGATCCATAGTATTCGTCGCTTTCGCCAATCACAAAATATACCGGCGTTTTCATCTCCACAACCGGCTCATATGCACCATCCCACTGAGAGCTGCACATAAGTGCCGCTGTATATAATTCCGGCTGCTTTGCCAATACCAGTGACAGGGTTTCTCCTCCTCCGGAATAACCATTAATATATACTTTCGATGGATTAATAATATAATGCGTCAGAAAATACTGTGTCAGTTCAATTGTCTGATCTGCTGATGTCTGTCCCCAGTCATTTAACTGTGGAGCTACAATAATCATATCGGTAATATACTTCTGTGCTTCAAATCCAAAATCTTCTGTCCGGATATTTTCTCCCACGCCCTGAAAATATAATCCCTGATATCCGGGTAATGTTACATATAGTGCATATTCCTTTGTCCCGTCATATGCATCCGGAATATATACATTGTAATGAATGTCCCCTTCATTTGGAGAATGAAGAACATTATCCAGGAGGAAGCCCCGGTATTCTTCGCTTCCCGGCGTAACATTTTCCAATTCATCTCCGGATGTATTTTTTTCTGTATTTTCTTTTTTCTCATTTGTCTTCTGCTGTACGGTCTGTACCTGGTTTATTGTTTGTTGATTCTTCTTTTCATCCCTGCCAGGTTTTGAAAAGTAGATATATACCATGATTACCATTGCTAAAATAACAACTCCAATAATTGTAAGTACTAATTTCCGCTTTTCCATAAATACACCACCTTCTTTCAGTATGAACCTTTTCGTTTTCTCTTACCTGTTTTCTTTAGAAACACTCCACTATAATATCCAATAAATGCTATCAACATCATTACTGCCAGATAATCCAGTAGAAAAGGAAAGATCCCCTTTTCATAATCATAAAATACAAAATGCATCCTCATAATCAGATAATCTCCTATCTGTCTCCTGTAAAATGCATATAAACCATAACCTGCAATTGTGGTTGCGACAGATCTTGCTGCCCATGTTCTGATGACGGATGGATGTTCCCATAATCGTCCTGCCATTGCTACCGCTATATTCCAATGAAATCCGAGATGTAATGACATCACCACCAGTCCCCAGTATGCGCAAAACATATGTATCTGTCTGGCTGTCATATATGTTCCGGAAATCTTTATCCATTTAAATATGTGATTTGACAATAATATTCCACTTATCATGGAACCCATTATAAGAATAAGCATGATGATAACCAGTACTGTCTGTATCACTCTGAACGCATTATATTTTCCTTTCCTTACAGAGGTCACCCATTTATGATTCAGTATGTGATGTGAAATAAAAAGCACAAGCATCGCCATACCAATCCACTCATGTGCAGTCTCGCTGAGCAGACTATATGGCATAAGAAGAAGCAAACATATCGTCATTCCTATATCTATCAATATTTTTGCTGTAAATCGTTTATTTTTCATATCCTACCTCTTATCTAAAGCATTCATATTGTCTTCCCAGAAAGATATTGCACGATCAATCCATCCTTCTGCTACAGTCCCCTCTCCCAATCCAAATCCATGAGAAAGGCCTTTAAATACTTCTATTTTTGTATTTGGGCCATTTTGTTGTATCTGGGAAATATAATTTTCCATACTTCTGTATGATGCAATTCCGTCACTTGTTCCGACACAGGCATAGGTTGGAGGCTCCATTCCTGTCACCTGGGAAAGTCCTGTATACTGCATAATCACCGCAGCCGGTGCAGGATATTCTTTTTCTCCAAAGTAAGCTGTTCCATAAGAACCAAGCCAGGCCGCCATCCTTGCTCCTGCTGAGCCACCCCAGAGAGAATAATCCGTCATATCAATCTGTAGTTTCTCTGCATTTTCATGTAAAAACGCAATTGCTCTGGCAAGATCCTCACAGGCAGTCTGTGCTCCCGGACGATAAATAAGAGCAAATGCATTATAGCCTTTCTTTGACAATTCTAAGGCATGAGGAAAGCTATCATGTATTCCGGCTACATATACAAAGCCTCCTCCTGCATTGATAATCGTTGTTTTTGCTCCTGCATTTCCCCGAAAGAAAAATAAACCTGTATCCTTTTTATCCGCATCTGCCTGCATTTCTTCTTCACTGTATATTGGATAAAAAATCTGCTCACCATTCATTGCCTGATTTTTCATATAATTTACGATTTCTACTGTTTTATCGGTGTTGACTTCGCTGTACCACGGCAAAATAGAGCTGACGTCTTTTAATTTCAGATTGTCCTCTATTTCCATATCTACCGGAAATATAAGTCTTCCATAATTATCGAAAGCTGAATCATGGATAACATCATTTATATTACTCTCTGCATTAAAACTTTCTTTTTCATTCATATTGATATCCTTCTCTGTCACGCTCTCTTGCTCTGTTTTTCCTGTTTCCAGCGTTTTTTCTTCCACGATTGCCAGGTTATGGACTGTTGTGCTACACCCACTGAACATGATAACAGTCATGATGATTCCTCCAAGAGCTATCCTCTTTATCTGCATATAGTATCCTCCATTTTCACTTCAGCTAAAGTATAACAAAACGAGACTCCATTAGAAGTCTCGTTTTGTTATTCAGTATTAACCTTTAGGTTTCTACTCGCATGTATTCAATTTTTATTTTACCTTGTTAATAGCATTTATCAGCCGCTTAACCTTAATGGACGGTTTTTTCGAATGAAGAATTCCAAACGGCATAGTATAATCCCACTCTACTGGAATGATTCTGATCAGTGGATGAACACTTTCCCAGCTCTTGAATGCCAGTAATACCTCATTATTGTTTTCGCATCGGTTAAATGCTTCTACATTGTACAGATTAAAGTCTACAATATTGATTTCAGGATGATTTTTCATCATATCATCCCTTAGCATATCGCCATAATAACTCCATCCTCTTCGCATGAGCATAAGATTTTCTCCAGCCAGATCATCAAGTGTAATTTTTTCTTTTTTTGCCAGCCTGTGATGAATTGATACCGCCACACAAAATGGTTCTCTTGAAATCTCAGTGCCATCACAGCCTCTGAGTTCAAGCATTGTTTCATCAAAGATTCCAGCTATCACATCAATATTCTTTCCCATATTAGCCAGTATCTCTCTTGCATTCTCTGGTGTATTTTCAAATGTAATCAATTTAAACTTCATCTCCGGATATATTTTCTGTATCTTAGGCCAAAGTTCCACAAAAACTTCCGGTGGCGTCATCGGAGATATTCCAACACGAATGATTTCTTCATTATGATTCATTGCTTCCTGCGCCCGTATCAACGATTCTTTTGAATATTGAATCAGATATTTTGCATCCTGATAGAGCGATTTACCAGCTTCCGTAATAATAAGACCTCTGTGTGTTCTTTCAAATAATTGCAAATTTAAGCTGTTTTCCAAAGAATTTATCTGTTTAATAACCGCAGGTGCACTTATATATAATTCTTCTGCCGCTTTACTAAAACTTCCAGCTTCTACAACGCAGATAAATGTATCAAGTTGTGGATTATACATCATGTAATTCACTCCTCTTTGTGATTTTAAATCATCTGAAATGCTTTCAGTGCCCCAATAATTGCCTCTTCTTTCTCCTTCGGACATTGTGGTTGCTTTGCTCCCTCTGACCTAGGAATATTAAAATTCTCCGCTAATTCAATTCCACACTTTCTCTTCACCTGTGCAATATACAGATCAGATACCTTCATTCCATCATTATACTCTGCAACATACTTCTTTATCTCCTCATAAGTAGCCTTGCTCTCAGCCGCCGTTAAATCCATCTCGTCCATGTCAAGTCTCACATTCACATGATGCTTCGCTTCGTGGAGTTTGGACAATAAACATACTGTCTCCACATGCGGTGAAAGTTACTTCTTATACTAAATAGCGAAACCGTCACTTTTTGCTAAAATGTTTGTATCACTATTAGGAAGATAGCATTTACCCCGTCTAATCAACTTTCCTACACTACAAGTTTTAGTCCGAATCATTCAGCTTTTAAACGAGAGGCAAAAAGTGTGCCATATGTCCCAGACTCCAACCGACTTAGTTCTCCGTCATTTTTATACCTGCGATTGTAGCAGGAACATATCACGCTTTATATCCATCACAACTATAATAATTGATTTATTATCCTTTCAACTCCCTCAATATATTCATCCATCCGTTTTCTTTTATAAACGTAAATATAAGATGGATGGTGAATTGGTACATAATAAGTCCCTTCATATTTTTTATAATGATATTCAAATTCATCCCATTTTTCAAAATTGATTTTTAAATGTTTTCCAACAGATGAATAAACTTTTTCTCCCAACAAAAAAACTATTTTCGGAGACATTGCCTGAATTTCACCAACCAAATGTTCAAAACAACTATCGATTTCTTTTCTATTAGGATAACGCAATTTTTGTTCCTCTGTTAAAGGAAGGCATTTTACTAAATTTGTTT
>OLPI01001760.1_pt1 | contig 18537 bp, 18 predicted proteins | sample 1672361 | NCBI WGS metagenome assembly OLPI01 (sample SAMEA3136675, study PRJEB25190) | human gut metagenome
TCCAGCCGATGTCGCTGCCGAAGCCGTCGTTCCCCTCCTGCGAGTAAAAGGTGAAATCGTAGGCCAGCTTCCGGTCGTTCTCATAGTCGTAGGGCAGCGCCACAATTCCGGGGATGGGATACCAGCTCAGGGTATCGGGATGGCTGTCGGTCAAAAGCAGCTCCGTGGTATCGGTGGGGACAGTCCCCAGATCGTTGGAGACAAACAGCAGGATCGGGTCGCCGCTCTCACTGCGGTAGAGCACCTCAACGGTATCGTAATCGCCCTTCGCCTCGTTCCACCGGACGCGGTTCACCGCCACGGTGGCGTTGGGGTCGTGGGGCACCACGCAGAACAGGCTTCCGCTGTCGCCCACCACCCGCTCCTGCGGGATATTCCGAATAAAGGTATACTGGGCGCACAGTCCCGGCACCGTATCGTTCATCCAGTCCCGCAGCGGGATCGCCAGATCACTCAGCTTGCCGTCGATATCGCCGATGTAGGCCACCGCGAAGCGCTCGTCCTGCTGCCGGTCATCCAGCTCCTGCCGCAGCAGATCCAGAGAATCGTCGTAGGCACCCGGCTCGCCGCCTATATCGCCGCCCGTGTTGCCGCCGCCTGTTCCGCCGGCGGTCGTTCCGTCACTAATATTGATGGTTCCCATGCCGGGTATCTCCACCTGACACCCTGTCAGCGACAGCGTCATCATAAAAGCCAGCAGCGCCGCCACAAGAAGCCTGACCAGCTTCTTCCCATTATTACGCATGGGTCGCCTCCTTTCCATGTTCACACACGCTTACTCCGTCCACTGGGGATAGAAGTAAAGCACCGTTTCCGGCTCCATCTGAACGGGCAGATAGGAGCCGTGCGTACCCTTGTCAACGGCCAGACAGTTGTAGTCCTCAAAGAGCATGGGCACCTGAACAATAAAGCTGTCATGAATAAGCCGCTCCGTCTCGCCGGGCTTGTATCTCTTGCCGCCGGTGCGGGTCATATCCAGTGTCAGCACGCCGGAGTATTCCCCGTTGGCGCTCAGCGACCAGTCGCCCTCATAGACCTCTTCCGGTGTCGTATAGTCACTCTCATACCACCAGATAAAGGTGCCCGAGCCCCAGTAGTTCTCCTGACTGCTGTTGGCATTCAGCTCCAAGGTGGCAATCGCGGGCTTATCTGCCTCTCCCCGCCACACCCATAGCTTCTGCGTCAGCTGAGAGCCGTCGGGGCAGGTCCAGCCAAAGTCGCTGCCGTCGTTTTCATCGTTCCCCTCCTGCGAGTAAAAGGTGAAGTCAAAAGCCAGGTTCTTATCGTTCTCATAGTCGTAGGGCAGCGACACCGCTCCGGTGGTGGGGAGCCAGCTCAGGGTATCGCCATAGCGGTCGGTCAAACGCAGCTCCGTGGTTTCAAAGGGAGTCTTCTCCAGATCGTAGGAGACAAACAGCAGGATCGGCTCGCCGTTCTGGCTGCGGTAAAGCTCCTTAATGGTCTCGTAGTCGCCCTTCACCTCGCTCCACCGGATGCGGTTCACCACCACGGTGGCGTCGGGGTCACGGGGCACCACGCAGAACAGGCTTCCTCTGTCGTCCACCACCCGCTCCTGTGGGATATTTCGGATGAACGGATACTGGGCGCACAGCATCGGCGCCTTATCATTCATCCAATCCCGCAGCGGAAGTGCCAGATCACTCAGGCTGCCGTCGATATCGCCGATATAGGCCACCGCGAAGCGCTCGTCCTGCTGACGCTCATCCAGCCACTGCCGCAGCAGATTCAGAGAATCGTCGTAGGCCCCCGGCTCGCCGCCTATATCGCCGCCGTTCGTGCCGCCTGTGCTGCCGGTGGTCGTTCCGTCACTAATATTGATGGTTCCCATGCCGGGTATCTCCACCTGACACCCTGTCAGCGACAGCGTCATCATAAAAACCAGCAGCACGATCACAGTCAGCGTGGCCGGCCTCTTCCAGTACTTGTGCATGGCGTTGCCTCCTTCCTGCGTTTTGGTATCACTTATCCCTGCGCGGGGTCAAACATGAAAAGCTCGTAGGGTATCTGCTGGATGGGAAGTCCGTCGGCGCTGCTTCCGCCGGCCACGTTCAGCACCGGGAAAATATCGAAGGCCGCGGGTACCTGCACAGGGAACGCGCCCGACACCGTGGTGGGCGCCTCGCCCTTCGTATACTGCCGGCCGCCGCTGCGGGTCATGGTCAGCTCCATCTGCGCTCCGCCGTCCGTCAGCTTCCAGCTGCCCTCATAGATCTCCTGCGGATCGCCGTAGTCCTTGGTATACCACCATGTGAAGGTGATCTGTCCCGGCTCCGTGCCGCTGCCCTGTGTCAGGGACATGGTGGCCATGGCGGGCTGCTCCGCAAGATCGCCCTGCCACGTCCAGATGTGTCCGACCAACTGCTCCGCCGTAGGAGCCGTCCACATGCCATCGTCGCCCACATCGCCGCCATCCATGCTGTCGTTTCCGGTGTAAACGGTAAAGTCGTAACCCAGCTCACGGCCGTCCTCAGGGGAATAGGGCAGCGCCACTATACCGTAGTAGGGATACCATTTCAGGGGCTCTTCTCCGCTGTTGGTCACGATCACCTCGGTGTCGGGATCGGTCGCCTTCCCCATGTCGGCGCAGGCAAACACCAGAAACGGCTCGCCGCTCTCGCTGCGGTAGAGTACCTCGACGTTATCGTAGCCACCGGCCTTCTCATTCCATTGGATGCGGTTCACCACCACAGATGCGTTGGGGTCACGGGGCACCACGCAGAACAGGCTGCCGCCGCTGCCCACCACCCGCTCACGGGGAATATTCCGAACGAAGGGATACTGGGCGCACAGTTCCGGCGCCGCCTTACTCACCCATTCCTGTATCGGAAGCTCAAAATCGTCCGGGCCGCCTGCCGCGCTGCCGATGTATGCCGCCGCGAAGATATAGTCCGGCACCTCTGCCATGCTCTTCCGCAGCAAGGCAAGGGATTCATCATTGTCGCTTCCCGTATGGATCGTATTATCGCCGCCCGCATTGCCGCCTGTGCTGCCGTCGTTGATATTCACGGTTCCAATGCCGGGAATTTCTACCTGGCATGCTGTCAGCGATACCATCATCGCCAGAGCCAGCAGCAGACAGAGAATGAGGTTCTTTTTCATCGCTTCCTCCTTCCGTTGCGTAGTACTAGAACTTACCGCTTGTACTGGAGCCGCCGCCGCCGGAGTGATCGCTGCTGCCGCTGTCGCTGTCATTAGAGATCTTTCGGCGGGTTTCCGTGGTGTGGGTATAGCGGTCATACTGCTCCGTCAGGTTCAGGCCCTCGGCGGTCACATAGGCATCCGCCTCTGCGCCCTGACGGACGGTCTTCATTTTGCTCTTCAGGAACAGGCACACCGCCATGGCCAACACCACGCCGATACCCAGTGCCATAGGCAGCACCTTCATCAGCGGCTTGCGGACAGGGTGTCCCTGCTCGGCACGGTCCAGATATTCGTCGCAGGCGGACAGATAGTCCTCAAAGCCACCTTTCCAGTCATTGTCGGCGAAGTTGTCCAGAAAGACCTCCGTCATCTGATGGCGTCCATATTTGTTGACTGCGTACTCGGCAGTGCCGCCGTCACGGACGAACAGATCGTAGTCCCGGTCGTACATGCTTAGCATCAGCATGATGCCCTCGCGGTTTTCGCCGATACCAAAGTCGTTGCCGTCGTAGATGGCCACCGCCGCATAGTGGATATCGCTGTTGTAGTCCTCATAGTCATCCACGGTGACAATGTACACGCCGCAGTTATACCGCCACGAGATCTCGTCGGCCATCATCTCTAGCTCCAACCACTCGTCCTCGTCCAGCAGGCCCACCGTGTCATAAATGAAGAGGTCATCCTCAGTCTGCTCCGCCCATGTGGGAACCAGCATTGTCAGCACTGCCAGCAGGGCCAGCAGATATGTCAGAATTCTTTTTTTCATCTCAGCCGCCCTCCTTACATCAGCATCAGTATCGCCGCCGCAATGGCACTTACCGGTACGGCGATGGCGGCGAAGATGGCCCAGAACTTGCCCATGTCCGTAGGCAGGTCACCCACCAGCTTGCCGGTTTGTCCGTTCATGGCAAAGAGAAAATCTTTGTCGTTCCATTTGGTGTGCAGCATCCAAACCGGCAGCAGCGCATAGTGCACCTTACCGCGGCGTAGCCGGATATCCTTGCCCTTGGTGATGCAGGTGTCGTACTGCGTGGTGGTGCGGCGCAGCGCACCCTCCAGCGAGGCAGCACAGCGTCCGTCCGCCCGCTCCTGACTCTGCTCCACGGTCACGTCGTACTTGTCCGCCAGAAAGCCCGGCAGATACGCCGTGGAGAACGCCCGTATGTCTTTGTAGTTGTAGGGCTCGATGGAGTCCATGTGGTCATCCGGCATCTTGCTGGATGCGTCCACCGGCACCTTCTCGAAGGCAATGGAGCCGCCGCGGCGCACGTCGTAGTGCTCCACCTCGGTGATCTCATAGTCGCCGCTTTCGTAGACGTGGGTAATATGGCCCTCGTAGTCCACAGTACCCTCCGCCTGTCCGTCAAACATCCAGAAGGGGACGTACACGCCCTTGACCTCCTCGATATGATTGCCGTTGGTAAAGGCCTTGGGCAGCAGGGGCTTGCCCTTATAGTGGTTCTTCAGGGCGGCCACTGCATCCTCCTTGCTGAGCTTGAAGGGGATCACGAAGTCCGGCTTCAGCGCACCGCTGAACTGGCCCGGTACCACGGTGGGATTGCCGCAGTAGGGGCAGGAGGTGGCGGCGGTGGAGGCGTCGCAGATCAGCTCCGCTCCGCAGCTGGGGCAGGAATAGGCCTTCATGCCGTCGGCCTCCGTGCCCCAGTCACTGCTGAGGCTGGAGGTATCCCAGCCCTGTGCCTCCATCTCCGCTATTTTCTGGCGGTTCTGTTCCGCCTTGGCGTTGGCCTGCTCCGTAGCGGCCACGGCCTTAGCCTCTTTCTCCGCGTACAGAGCTTCGATCTGCGCCACGTCATATTTCGCGCCGCAGAAATCGCATTCCAGCATACCGGATGCCCCCACAAAATGCAGGGGACCGGTACATGCCGGGCATTTATAGTTGGTAATTTGGGATGCCATTACTTTCTCCTTTCCGCTACGGGAGCGGCTTTGGGCCGCTCCCGTGGAAAATGGCGTTCAGATATTTATACGATTAATCAGGGGCAATCAAAGGCTGAGGTTGTACGCGCCGGCAGCGATCAGCTTGCCGTTGTCACCGAAGAACAGGGACAGGCAGCACGCCTCATCCTCGGCGGCGTACCAGGTGTATACACCGCGCTGGTACTCCTCATCATACTGGTACTCAGAGCAATCCACACCGATATGTTCCTTCAGATCCGCATAGGTCAGCTTCGACTGCGCATCACCTTCAGTGAAGTAGTTCAGGCCGCCCAGATAGGTGAAGAATGTCTCGTTCAGCACTTCCAGCGTTGCTCTGTCAGAGGTCACGGCCTGTATATCCGTGGATTTCATATCAATGCCGGGCAGAGCGCCGCCCTTATCGCTGCTGCCGCCACCACCGCCGCAAGCAGCAAGGGACAGCGTCATCAACACGGCCAATATAAGCGCAATCGATTTTTTCATAATAAGTTTCCTTTCTTTTTGCATCGTCATTTGTTATTCCGTCCAACTATGGCAGGAAGGATCAGCGCAAAGGGGCACCGCAGTTCTGGCAGAATTTCTCACCGTTGCTCTTCGCTCCGCAGCTGGGGCAAAAAGTGGAAGCGCGGGTCTCCGCCTCCGGCTGCTGGGGGATAGGCTGCTGAGGGGCAGGCTGCTGGGGCTGCTGGGGTGCCGCAGGCTGCTGTGACTGCTGGGGCGCTGTATACTGCTGGGGCTGCTGCGGCGCAGCATACTGCGGCTGCTGGGGGGCAGCGGCATACTGGGGCTGCTGGGGCTGCTGATACCCCTGCTGGGGTGCAGCATTGTACTGGGGCTGCTGCGGCTGCTGATAGCCCTGCTGAGGTGCGTTGTACTGGGGCTGCTGGGAATAGGGATTCTGATAGGGCTGATGAGGCTGCTGGGAATAGCCGCCCTGCTGATAGGGATTACTCTGATAGGGGGCGTTCTGGTAGGGATTGTTCTGATAAGGGGCTGCCTTGATAGGAACGCCCTGATACGTTCCTTTGCCGAAAGCCAGCAGGGGCATGAAAACATAGGGCAGGAAAATCAGTCCCGCCGCAAAGCCACCGCCCTTGCCGAATGCCTTGGCCAGCCGAATCTGTGTCTGGATACCCAGAATGATGTTATAGAAGGGGATCAGCATCAGCAGGAAGCGCATACCGCTGCCCCAAGTGATATCAAACAGCACATAGAGATTGTAGAAGGGAACAATGGCCGCCCAGCCGGGCTTACCGGCCTTCCGGAAGATAATCCACATGCACACCAGAACAAACACGCACAGGACAAGCGAGATAATGGTGGGCAGCGGGTTAAAGGCCGGGGCACTGCTGTAATCGTAATAATCGTAATAATCGGAATAATCGTACATTGCGTTCTCCTTTCCTAACGACATCGCCGGCTGGCAGTGTGCTTGCCGACTAATGTGATTTGCTGTTACAGGGTTGTTGCCCAATCCAGACAGAATCTTTTGCCACCGCGCTTCACGCCGCATAATGGGTAGAAATCGGGAGAATGGCTCACCTACGCCTGAGGCTGATAGGGCGGCTGGGTACGGTGTGCTTAATCTTCCTCTGCCGGAGCATATTCCTCGGAGGTACCTATAAGGAGCTCCCACAGGAGCGTCCTCAGGACGTCCTCATACTCACCGTTGTATTCTGCCGTGAGAATCTCGTCCTCTCTCTGGCTGGTGATGTGGAGGTAGCTCTCCGTCCCGTCAAGGACAGACACCCCCTCTGGCAAGGCTCTGGGCGGTTGATGCCAGTTCTCCCGAAGGCACGTTTCCACCTCAGCCCATTGCTCCGATGTCAGGGGCGCGTCTATCCGCTCTACCCTTTCTCGGCTACCCTCGGTGTCGATGCACCACCCGGAGATGGTATACGCACCGTCTGTCTCCTCCAAATCAAAGCGGAAACAGTCGTCGTAGCACGAAGCACTCTGCGACCAGCGTATGCTTTTCAGCGTGTCACCATCCCGAAAGGCGTTTGCAAACTCGTTCATCATACCGTCACCATCCATGATCCGGTCGGTCACAAGATAGCGATAGAGCCGCACGCCGCCCACCGTCAGCACACCTGCCAGCGCCAGCGCAAGGAGGCCGATCATCACCTTTTTCACCGTCAGGGGCGAGGCGTGCCGCAATTGGCGCAGAACTTGCCCTTGTTGACCGTTCCGCACGCACACGTCCACTCGTCGCTGGCAGGCTTGGGCTGGCCGCATTCGGCGCAGAATTTGCCGGTGTTCACCGCGCCGCAGGCGCACTTCCACTCGCCGGCGGGGGCGGGCTTGGGCTGGCCGCACTCGGCACAGAACTTGCCGGTGTTGCCGCCGTGGCCGCAGGAGCAGGTCCAGCCGGCGGGAGCGGCCTGCTGTACAGGCTGCTGGGCGGCCTGCTGCTGACCCATGGCGAACAGGTTCTGGGCGTTCATGCCGCCGGCCTGACCGGCCATTCCCATGCCCATAAAGGCCATGGCAGGGCCGGCAGCCGTGTTGGAAGCCGCCATCTTCATGGCGTCGCCCTGACTGCCCACCAGATGGGCGGCAGCGCGGGTGGGATCCATGAAGGCCGCGTTCCGCTGCAGCTCCTTGAGCATCTTCTCGTCTTCCTCGTCGGCCGTCACACTGGATACGCCGAAGGAAACGATCTCGATACCCCGCAGGTCGCGCCACTTCTTGCTGAGGACCTCATTCAGGGCGTCGGCCAGCTCCATGGTATGGCCGGGCAGCTGGGAGTAGCGGATGCCGTTTTCGCCGATCTTGGCGAAGGCGGGCTGCAGCGCCGTCAGCAGTTCGGTTTTCAGCTGGCTGTCCAGCTTGTCGCGGGTATATGCCTCCGCCACGTTGCCGCACACATTGGTGTAGAACAGGGCGGGATTGCAGATGTGATAGCTGTACTCGCCGAAGCAGCGGATGCCCACATCAATGTCGATACCGGCCCGCTGATCCACCACGCGGAAGGGCACGGGATTGGCAGTGCCATACTTGTTTCCGATCAATTCCTTGGTGTTGAAGTAATAGACACGCTGATCCTTGGGAGCCTCACCACCGAAGGTGAAACGGGTGGTCATGCTGTCGATGACAGCACGGACGCTCTCCTTAAACTCACCGGTAAACAGAGAGGGTTCGGTGGACATATCGTAGGTAAACTCGCCGGGCACGGCGCAGACCTCCACGATGCGGCCCTGATCCACGATCATCATGCACTGGCCGTCGGCCACGGCGATGACGCTGCCGTTGGAGATGATATTGTCGCTGCCCTTAGTGTTGCTGCTGCGGCCGGAGGTGCGCTTCTGACCCTTAACAGCCATGACGTTCTCAGGCAGTGACTCGCAATAAAAGTACTCTTTCCACTGGTCAGCCAGTACGCCGCCTGCGCTGCCCAATGCCGCTTTAATCAGTCCCATAGTTATGTAATCTCCTTTTCTTTGTAATAATTTCTATCTATGAATATTTGTTGATCCTCGTTCCACCAATGGCCGTTCCACCACAGGCCGTCCGACCGCTCGCAGTAGACGATCCACATCTGAGGCGGGCCCTCTCCGAAGCGGCGCAGTTCCAGATAGTTGTTGTCGATCACGGTCACGTTGAACTCAACACCTCTCGGGCCGCCGCCCAGCGCTGCGAACCAGTCCTGATTGCCGCAGTCGTGGTACATGGGGCCACCGAGGAACTTCACATGCAGCTCGTTCAACGTTTCACGTTCGCCGTTGGAGTAGGTGGCGTCGTACTGGCATCCCATGCTCCATACGCCCTCGCCCATAAAGTCGGTCACGCCATCGGCGCTCATGAACGTCAGCGTCAAGGACTCGCCCTCTGTCTCCAGCGGTATCCTCCCGTCCGCCGTCTCGACCGAGGTTCCGACCCATGTCCCATCCAGATACTGCCGATTGACCTGGTAAACAGCATCGGGATGGGAGTAGGAGAATCTGCCGAAGCCTATGTCGCCCCAGTAATCATCGTCGTCATCGGGCTCCATATTCCCCACCGGATCAACGCCGTCCACCGGATCTGCCACATCGTTGTTGTCGCCGGACAGGGGCGGTGTGTCTATCGTGGTGCCGCCGTTGTTCTCCGGCTGCCCGTGGGGAACAAACTCCACCTGACAGGCCGTCAGGCTCACCGCCAGCGCCAGAAGCAGCGCCAGCGCGATCCATCGCCGCTTCATGGTTTTAAGCCCAGGGATCCTGAGCGGCCGGGATGCGGATGCCGCTGAGAGGGCTGGAATACTCCCACAGGAACCATTCGCCGGTGGAGGGCTTCTGCCGCAGCTTGATAGGCCGGGGGGAGTCCGCGCCGGGCGTGGCGATAAATACCCGCAGATAGCCCGGTTCAATGTCCTGCGGACGGGGATCGGCCAGTACGTTCAGCACATAGGGCTGTGTGGGAACGTAGCTGTTCTGGGGAGTAGCCCCGGCGAAGTACGCCAGCGGCAGATACTCCTTGCCCCGCAGACGATCCCGCAGGAACTGGCTGTCATAGGGAGTCATGGGTCGGGGCCCCCGCAGGAGGTTCATGGCCTCCACACCCTCGTTGGGATTTTTTACATATAGGTTCAATGCACACAGGAAGCCCGCCACCACCTCATCCGGGGTTTTCAGGGACAGGTTCCGGAATTCTGCCAGCGAAGCGGGCAGCGCGTTCAACGTTACTTGCATATCTCTGCCTTCCTTTCTCTGATTTCCGTACCGTTCGTCAGCTGTCGCCTCTCACGCTGCTGGAGAAGCTAGCGGCCGTGTAGTACTCGTCGCCGTCACGCACCACGAAGTACAGCACATAGTAGTCACCTTCGCCGTTGAACCAGCCGTAGGCGTGCTTTTCACTGTTCCAGCTCCTCTCATCCATGCCGGTATGGGGAATGCCATCCTCGCCGCCCAGCATGGCCTTGATGTCGTCATAGGTCAATTTCGAGGACTTGGAGGAGCTCATATCCCACAGCTCCTGACGCACCTTCTGCATGGTGGGCAGATCCGCCCGGCCGGTGGCATCGGGATTAGACTTGCCGTACTCACCCTGACAGTTGGTGGTAGTCCGTTCAAAGGGATAGTTCTCCGGCAGGCCACCGTTGTCGCTGCCGCCAGCCGGGGGAACAGAGGCGGTATCGCCGCTGCCGTCATCGGGGATAAGACTGGTGTCAATCTGATAGGTATTGGCGATCTCCATAAAGGTCTTGCCGCGATAGTACTCCACCGCGCTTTCGGGCATGGGAATGTAATCCTCGTCCGTCCAGTTCTCGTCGTCCAGATGGCGCAGGTTCGCCAGCAGGCTGATAGAACCGTCTACCAGGTCGGAATCCACCTCGCAGCTGACATACAGGGCGCCGGTCTCATCCACGGACAGGATACCGTCCTGCATCTCGCCGCCCATGAACTCACCCCGCAGATCCAGACCGGTATCGTCATCGGGCACCACGCGGACATAGGTGTTGGCGAAATTGAAGTCGTTCTCGCCCTCCAGATACATGGCCAGCCACACCTGGCAGCCGCCGTTGCCGTCAAAGACCAGCCGCGCCAGGATCTCGTGAGCGGTATCGTTCAGCGCCTCAAGATCACCGGTAGCATCCGTGAGACCGGCCATGCCGTGCCAGTCGCCGCCGTACACTGCGGCGAAGTCATCCAGAGACATCTCATCCGCACCGGTGTTTCCGCTGGTACCGCTGATATTACCCTCACCCTTGCGGAATGTCAGCTGCAGATCAAAGCCGAAGTAGTCGTTCACCATAATCAGGCCGTCCTTCAGCGTGCAGTTGCAGACCGATCCGTCTCTGTCCAGCGTCAGGGCGCCGTCCTTAGTCAGCTTCCACTCGATGGTCGTCGGGTCGCCGTCCAGCATAAAGCAGCCCGTACCGTCCTCTTTCAGCTCAATGTAGTTCTCGCCCAGATCGTAAACATCCTCCATGGGTATCCACTCGTCAAAGGACAAAACAGCCTCGCCCATGTACTTGCCCACAGCGGGGTTTGTCTTGCTGCCGCCCTTGCCGCCGCAGGCCGCCAGAGTCAGTGCCATCACCAACGCCAGAAGCAGTGCCGCAAGCTTCTTTGTTTGTTTCATCATGTTTCCTCCTGATTTTCAACTTTCTCTGTTTTGATTAGTCTGCTTTTCCTTTATATTGGCACATCTCATCATATGAGACGGTTGCCGCATTCAGGGCAGTAAACGGGAATCTTCTCATTTGTCGGCTGCCAGCCGCAGCTTTTGCAGCAGAAGGGCTGCCGGATACCGCAGTTGGTACAGAATTTACCCTCGTTCTTTGTCTCACAGTTGGGCAGCTCCACTCCTTAGATAGCGGCGTTTTCGACTCCGTGGAGAAGATCACGTCCTCCTCGCCGCACGCCGCGCCGTCCTTTGTCAGCCATCTATGGCCGCTGCCGTCGCTGTACCGGATGCGGAAGGCGTTTTCCGCATGGCTGAATGTCAGATTGTCGAAGGTGCCCGTCATGAGAATATCCTTATGCTCCTGCGTCAGCTTTACATTCCCGGTTTTGTACACCCATGCGTCAGATGCGAAGTCCGGCTCACCGTTCACAAACACCTGTATGCCGGACGCCTCAAACTGCCCCCGGCTCTCCACCTCTAATATGATGGTACCATCCCGGCTCTGCCACGACCCCGCAAAGGGGCTCTGATCCTCCGGCGTATACATCATACCGGGGCCATCCACCATCTGGCCGGCCGGCGGAGCCTCCGCCCTGCCGCAGCCCATCATTCCCCACAGCATCATGACCAGCAGTACACCTCCTATCCAGTATCTCCGCTTCATCTGTGCCGACTCCCTTTATCATCTGTTTTCCGCGGACAGACCTTCCACCGGCTCGCCGTGCTCTTGCAAAAACGTCGCACAGTCGGTACACAGGTCGATATCCTCCCCCAAAAGGAAGCAGCGGTCACAAACCAGCCGCTTGCAGATCGGGCACAGGCTGAAATACTCCATTGCCTCCGTTGCGGCCCGCTCAAAGGCATCCTCCCGTTCACGCTGGTACAGCGCCTGAAAAATCACGCGCTTTCCCTCGCTCTCCGGCTGCATTCCCGCCTTGGAAAAGCGCACCGGCTGGCTCTCCCAGAGGAAGCCGCATACAGCGCAGCGCAATGAAAACTGAAACCTCTCCATAGAAGATATGTCCTCCATGGACGCTTTAATGATGCGGCGCATTCCGGTTCCCTCCTTGCCTACATCGCTGTTTCTTTTCTGCCGTTCTTATGTCCGAAGTATATATACAGGTATATATACTTTTTAGCAATTTTTACTTAAAATGTCTATTACCCTAAGGGTGAATTTTACCTGCAACCGCCAAAATCACCCTTAGGCGTAGACAGAGTGCACAATCCGAATCGCATCGGTTTGTGCACTCTGTTCATCATCTTTATGATCTGTTCAGCAGCTCACCGCTGCGGCCGCAGCTGGCAAACAGCTCAATATATACCTTCAGCTCATCGAACGAATCCACCCCCAGCTTTCGGTACAGATTGCGGTTATGAGTCTTTACGGTGCTGGCGCTGATGCGTGCCAACTCGGGAATATCCTTGACGGTATAACCGTCCATATAGTATTGCAGGATGGTGCGTTCCGTACCAGTCAGCGTATTTGCTCTCTCCGTGAAGCCGCGCAGCCGCGCCTCCACATCAGGTGGCAGCGCACCCACCGGCCGCTCCCGGATCATGGTCAGCAGCTCGTCAATCTCCGAAATACCGGATGCCACCACCTCCGTTGGATTGCCCCTGACCGCCGCAAGACTTTCATTGATTGGTTTGACAAAGCGGCGGGACAGCACGGTTGCCGCAACCAGCATCGCCAGCAAAAAGAGCACCGAACCCAAAAACCACGCGAACTGTGACCCGCGCTCATAGCTGCGGAAGGTGTTGGCCGTTACAAGCGTCACCGCGGCAAGCGGAATGCCGTCCGAGGTAACGGCATCCAGCAGCCGGTGCCGCCCCAGATAGGACTCCTTGCCATCGGTATAGATGGTATAGTATTTCCCCGGCTTGATATGCAGCGTCCCCTCGGCCGTCAGGCGCGAGCCGTTGGTAGCGCCCAGCATAGTCCCCGACAGATTGAGAGTGTCGCCGTCAATCGGCGCCAGCAGGGTCAGCATATTGCCATAGCTGCTGGACACAGTGTCGTGGGAAAGGCTGAAATAGAGGTCGCTGATCTCCATACCGCAAAGCCCACGCACAGTGCCGCTGCCGTCCAGAATCGGTACGCACAGCAGCATCACATGCTCCCATGTATCCAGCAGCTCTGTGCGTTTTGTCCACAGGCTGCCCTCTGCCAGACGCTCAACCTGACTGGTGGCAACCTTATTACTGCCGGGAATCAGCGCGGTATTCAGTTCCGGATTCCAGCGGTTATGCATCTGAATCTGTAATCCCCGCGCCGCCTCCGCCGCGCCGCGGAAGCAGATCACATCCTGCTCCGACGCCACCGTGGGCTGAAGCCCGGAATAGCGCAGATACAGTCCCGCCCTGAGCGCGTCCGCATTGGGCAGCGCCGTGTTGGCGGTCACGTTCAGGCAGAAGAAGATTCCGCTGCACGAGGCGGCGCTCAGCGTAGTGCTCAGCGGCGTGTATAGTCTCTTTTCCAATTCCGCGATGGTTTTCGGATCGTCGTTGAGCGCGTCAAAAGGAATGCCCTTGGCCGCGAGAAAAGCATCCAGCTCCCGGCCCAGCTTTTCCGACATGGCCACACCATGCCCCGTCAGCTCATCCATCTGCGCATCCAATGCTGCATATGTATTTCTCTGCTGAATGTCCAGGGCGCTGGCCAGCTGCCGCGCAGGGTGGGACAGCACACCCATAGCCATCAGGATCGACAGGATGGCCGCCACCAGCAGCAGCGCCATTGTGAACCAATACAGCAGCAGCCGCACACCCATACTGTGGCTGGCTGCATATGGATTGTGAATCGCATTCCGAATTGATCGCATGTGCTTTCCTCTTTCATGTGCCGTAATCCAGCTTAAAACTGTCCAAAGTCTCCCAGATCAGGGCGTCCGGCGTATTGCCGCCCTCCAGATACTGTGTCCGGCCCGCCGTCAGCTTCAGCCGCGCCAGATTTTCAAACCGCGTCTCCAGATCCAGATAATTTTCCATCTGGGGCGGGTAGTAGAAGGTATATGCCTCCTGCGTTTGCAGATATGTCTCGTACAGCGACACATACATCGGGTCGCTCAGTTTTTCCACGGCGCCGGGCAGATAGTTCTCAAATGCCTCCTGCGTCACCGGCATATAGCCCAGGCTGGTCACGAATTCCACGTTGCATGTCGGCTCAGTCAGCCATTTCAGGAATGTAATACACGCCCTCTCCCGTTCCGGGGTGGACTTCACGGTGCACATTCCCACACCGCGCTGCATCACCAGCTTCTCGCCCCCTTCAAACACCGGGCACGGCATGGAGGTGATCGTCACCTTTTCCGAGGTGTTGTCGGGATACGTCACCGTGTCGGAATAGTAGAGCACGCTGGCCGAGGATGCCACAGACACCACCACATCTCCGGTGCGAAGCGGTTCCGTGGCGTACCCGTCATGCAGCCACAGGCCGCCCGTCAGCCCCGCCCGGGCATACGGCTCCCATGCCCGCTCGAACCCGGGGCCGAATCCTACACCGTCATCCCGGAAAAAGTCCTCGCCCAGCGATTCCACGCCCACCTGAAAGTAGTTGAAGTGGTAATCGTGGACAAAGAAGCATTTGCCGGTATCCGCGGCGTACCGCTCTGCCAGCGCGTAAACGCCCTCCCATGTCGCAAGATCGTCATAGCTGGCGCCGGACTGGGCTGCCCACCGGTCGAATAGCGTCCGGTTGACAAACAGCACTTCCGTGGATTTGGCAAGGGGCAGGATCGCCTGCCGTCCGCCGATCATCCCCTCCTCACGAAAGGCGGGGATAAACGCCGCCAGTTCTTCCTCACTGAAATAGTCCCGGTAGTCCACCAGAATGTCCTGATCCGGAAGGGCCAGCACCGTCTTGGGATAGGATACGAACATATCCGGCAGCGACGGCGCGCCCGGGTCGCCGTTGGCGGCGGCCAGCACGCTTTTGTGGATGCTGCCGCTGTTGCTGACCAGCTCCACCTTCACGCGGATGTTCTGCTTCGCGCCCACCGTGCTGTTAAACCGCTTGATCAGGTCGTTCAGCGGGGAATCCACCTCGCCGCCATAGACGTGCCACAGCGTTACGGTCAGCGGTTCCGCGTCCTTTTTCTGCGCGCATCCTGCCACCGACAACAGCACCAGCACCAACAGGCACAAAACGAGTCTTTTTTTCATGTTCGAGCCTCACCTTTTCGTGAAAAAATACCGTGGAATACGGCGTTCCGTCTGCTTGCGCCGTCAAAGCGCAAGCGCCATCTCTGTAGGCGGCAGGGCAAAACGATCCCTGCCGCCTACAGAATGTAAATTTTACTTCTCTCCTCTGCGCTTTTTGCCAACGGCCCAGCCGCTGCCGCTCAGCGCCAGCAGGGACAGCCCTGCATACAGCGCGATACCCGCATCACCGGTCTTGGCGGATGCAACGGTGTTCTCCGCGCCGCTGTCCGGCTTGGTGGCCGGGCTGTGGCCGGACAGCACGGGGATCACCGTATTCTCATTGCGCTTAAAGCGGCAGACGGTACACTCCTCGTGCTTCAATCCGGTCTGGGTTCTGGTGGCCGCCTTGTCTACCTTCCACACGAAGGTGTGGCGCGCCTGATCCTTTGTGCTGCCGCTCGGATTCGGGCAGTCCTTGTCGGTGCACTGATGCCAATGGCTCGTCGCATCCTGGTACCACGGGCTGTCGTCGTAGGTATGCTGATGGTCTCCCACATACGGCCCCACGATGATGGACTGCCTGACCTTGATATCGCTATTGCCGCTGCCATCGTTATACTGGATCGTCACATACGTCTGCCCCTGCGTGAGCTTGTCACCATGGAAAATCGTATAGTCTTTCGCGGTGAGGTCAGCCTTGCTGTTGTCGTCGTAAACCGCGGTGACCACCATACCCGTCGGGTCGAACTTGTCGCCGGCATTGTACGTAGTCTTATTCGGCTCCTTGGTGATCTCAATGTGATCCACCGTCTTGACGACCTCCGGTTTGCCAAGGTTGCGGATCACCCGCATATCCGCAGCTGGCGTACCGCTCCACGGCGAGTCAAAGTCATCCGCTCCCACTCCGTTTACGGTCACCTTATTCTTTGTAAGCTCGTCGTAGTTGCAGCCTGTAACTTTGTTAAAATAGACCTCTATCCGATATTCTGTATCCGCCTGGAAGGTTGCACTGGATGTGGGCACCCAGTTACCCTCCGAGTCTTTTTCCATAAACCGGGAGGAGCTAAGAGTAATAGGAGTCTCTATCGGCGTCGTAACCTTGGCATCTGCTACATTTGCGCCCGCCTTATATCCGATCACCGTGATCGGCAGTGTGGTCACATTTGTCTCGCTCGCCGGTTTATAGGCGTTGCGTGCCGTGAATGTGATGCTCTTATTGTCGTGGGTCATTTCCTGTTCGCCACTTTCGTAGATGGTGTTACTGAACGGTGTGAAAGTGACCTTATGCCATATATGCTCCCCGATCTGCTGACTCCATCCGGTCTGCGTCACGATATACTTGCCGGGTTCGACCGATACGGTGCTTGTTCCTTTTCCGCCTGCTCCGACGTTGACAGTCGTCGTATCATAAACATAGTATCGTGGAGGCTTTCCACTTATGGCTTTCTTGACGTCGAATGTAAAGGTCTTGCCTTCCGCACTGACGCCCTTAGGCAGTCCCTCCACCTCCACGTTGATTGTCAACGTACACGTTTTTTCACCCTCTGCTGCTCGCGCCGTTGTGGGCGTCAGACACAGCACCATACAAAGAGCCAGTATCATGCTGAGCCACTGCTTTTTCATGTTTTCTTCCTCCTGACTAATAATTATCCATTAAACGCGGCAAGGGCCGCGTCTGCCCGCCGGATCCATTCGGTGCGGTCGCCGTACACCGCCGCGTCCAGCGAATTGATGGCGGCGGCCGCCTTCTCCCCGGCATCCTCCTCGCCCCGCATGGCGGCGCTGAGACCCGAGGCCACGTCCTTGATGGCGGCCATCTGATGCTTCCATGTGTTGGCGGCGTTGCCCAGCGTTTTCTGCACGCCGAACAGCGTATCGAAATACTTGCTGAGCTTTTCATACTCCTTGAAGTTGTTCACCTCAAGGTTAAAGGCGTTCATGCCGGCGGTGTTGATGAATACCATCCGCACCGTGGACTTTTTCTCCGTCTTGTCGCCGTTTCTCACCATCTGCTCTTCATACTTATAGTTCCGCAGATCGGCGATGCGGTACACGCAGGCCCGCGTGGTCTTGCCGAAGATCAGGATCTTGTAGTCCACCTGTGTAAAGGCCACCAGCCCGATGTCCTCCGCCACATACAGGTGCGCGCCGAAGCGCGTCAGCTTCTGGCTCTTATCCTTCGTCTTCAGACGGGGCACAAAGTAGTGCTCCCACAGCTTCGTTCCCCGCTCCACCTGGTCCAGATGCGCCTTCACGCCGGACAGGTTGCCATGCACATAGTCGTACACCTTGAAGCCCCTGCTTCTACAATTCTTTCGGCAGATGCAATTGCCGTCCGCCAGCTTCTGGGTCTGCATCAGGTTGATGTCCGCTCCGCAAATTCCGCACTTGTTCGCCATAACATTTTCTCCTTTCCGTCGTTGCCCGATTCGGCAGGTTCCTGTAGCTACTTATGAAATCATCCCATTGTGGGCGCTTTCCCTCACATGGCGTAGATCTGATCCATCAAATACTCAGCCGACATGGAGCCGTAGAAAAACTGATCGATCAGCCCGTCCTTCTTGGCGTCCCGGATGTCCTTTGCCGTCTGCCTTTCGGTGTTGGAGTCCACCATCAGCGCGATCTTGCAGTCGGGGCACAGCTCCCGCACCCGGTCGCGCAGCTTCAGCCTTTCACTGAGCTTCCACGGCGTATACCCCGTCACCTCCATTACGAGGGCGAACGGCTCGTACACCTGACACAGCTCCACAGTATCCCTTGGGGACTCGGCGCGGATCACCTCGATATCGTAGTCGGAGTTTTTGAAAGCGGTCGCCACTGCATCCGCAAACAGATAATTCTGCATATCGATCACAATCAGTATTTTCATTTCCATACTCCTTTTCTGTCAAAGCAGAGTATCGTATTGCCTATAGGCAATACCGCACAAAGCCCGCCTGTCGGCTTTGCGCAGCATCTGCTGACGAATTTTCCGTCATATCACACAGAAACTCCTTGCAATACGCCAGTATTCCTGCGTCGTTTCTATGCAATCTGACGAAAAATCTGTTGGCACATCTACCACACATTCTTTGTGCGGTGTTGCCTATACTATACTCCAAAGTCGGGCACTTGTCAACGTTTCCGGAAAAATACTGTATGAAAGCATTGACGAAGCCGCCTTTGAAATGGTATACTATA
>OLPI01001770.1_pt1 | contig 18429 bp, 18 predicted proteins | sample 1672361 | NCBI WGS metagenome assembly OLPI01 (sample SAMEA3136675, study PRJEB25190) | human gut metagenome
CACGCCGCCCACGCCAAGGTCGCCCTCGACGAGATCGACGAGCCGGCCACGGCCGACAACATCGTCGAGTTCAAGCCGCGCGACGCCGAGCGCGAGAGGGAGCGCAGCGCGGCGATCGACTCGCGCATTCCGGCCGTCCCCCCGGCGCGCGTCGCCGCGGCGGCGGGCGCTGCATGCGCGAGCGCCGCGGCGCCCGTCAGGAACTACTCGCTCAACCTCAGGTAGCGTCTCCTTTCCGTCAGCCCCCGCTTCCCGTTCGGGAAACGGGGGCTTTCGCATACCCAAAAGACGACGCCCGCCGATACGATTGCCTGGAATATCAACTTTCCGTCGAAAGGGGAAGCCATGCCGGACAATGATGACCTCCGCATGAACCAGAACGAGACCCTTAACTGCAAGCTCGCCCTTATGGGCGTCTGGACGGAGGCGTGCCGCGAAGCCGCCGCATACTTCGGGGTCAACCCGGACGGCTCGGGCAACTTCTCGTCCGTCACCCAGGCGCAGGCGGGCTCGACCGCGGGCACGCTCGCCGTGGACGGGATCTCGGCCGACGAGATGACGAGCCGCCTGGCGGCGTCGCTCGTCGAGCACTTCCCGGACAAGACCGACATCATCACCGGCGACCCGGCCGCGGCCAAGGCCTACGTCAAGCAGTACGTCGTCGACCTCGCCAACCACCAGGCGCTCGCCCAGGCGCGAACGAACAGCAAGCTGTTCCACAAGCAGCTCAACCGCGCCGCCGTGGGCCTGGCCGATGAACACGGCCCGTACGCCCCCGTGCCCGCCGCCGAGGAGGAGTTCGACATGTGCGTGCCCCTCATGGACGGCACGATCGAGGAGAACAGCGAGGAGGTCGCCGAGTTCAGCCGCGAGCTCGACCGCACCGGCATCCGCTACAAGTTCAGCGAGCTGGCCGCCGCCGGATCCGCGAAGGTGCAGACCTGCCTCGAGTTCATGTCCCGCGACATCAAGGCCGTCCAGGCCGCATGCACCCGCGCGGCCCAGAACATCTCGGCGCGCGGACGGGCGTTCGCCGACAAGGTGAAGTGCGTGCCGTTCGTGCTGTCCGCCGCGGCGCAGGGCATCTCGGACGCCGTGCGCGACGCCGCCGAGCTCATGGGCAAGGGCTATGAGGAGATCAAGGCGGCGGCCGCCAAGGACCCGCGCTCGGTGGCGGCGGCCGCCAAGCACTGCGCCGACGCCACGGCGAACGTGCCCACGCACCATCTCCCCAAGGCCTCGCACGGCGCGCACATGGGCTAGACATTTCAGACGAGACAACGGCCCGGGAGGCCATAATGTTCAAGACCTGTAGCGACCCGGACTTCAACTGGGTCCACTGCCTTTGCGATTCGGCCACCTGGGTCGTCAAGGAGCCCGGCAAGCCCATCGGCTTCTTCTACTCGCGGCTGTTCGACGATGCGCTCTCGCCGTCGGGCCTCGGCTTCGCCGTCGACGCCTTCCGCATCGACGAGGACGGCACGCTCGACGACTTCTACAGCGATATCCTCTGGGACTACGGCGCGGCCGACGAGCTGATAGCGGCCTACCCCAATAAGTTCAGCTGCGCGGTGCGATGCGACGGGCTCAACCCGTATGACATCCCGACGAGCTGGAGCCAGGGCAAGGGCGAGCGCTACCGCGCGCGCGACACCGTGCTCGCGGCGGTCGATATGCTCACCGACGAGGCCGACGAGGCCGGCATCGACGCCTGCCCCGAGTTCTACCGCAACGACTACATCAGCATGTACCTCAAGACGCAAGGCCTCGGCGAGCGCGTGAAGGTCGGCGGCGCCGAGGCCTTGCGCTTCTCGGTCGTCTCGACCGACTGCTCATGCGGCGACGACGAGAAGGGCGACTTCGAGACCCTGGGCGAGGCCATGAGGGCGGCCAAGAGGTTGGTCGACGTCGAGGGCTATGAGGGCGCCGCGGTCTACGACCGCAAGCAGGAGGCCTGGTGCGCGGGATGCAACGTCGCGACCGTCATGGACATGAACGGCCCGGCATCCGTCACGCATCCGTTCTGGACGATCACCTGCGAGGCCGAGAAGAGGGAGTCCGCACAGCGGGCCGCCGCGCTCGAGCGCGCGCAGGCCATCGACCGCGCCAAGGACGCCGCCGCGCGCACGGCGCGACCTAGCGGCGCGCATTACCGTCCCCGCCGCGCACAGTAGAGGGAAGCATAAACGACAACCATAGAAAGGAGTCCAGCGTATGGACGACTATGAACCGTGGCTCACGCCGTGCGATCCCGATTTCGACCCGGAAAAGTGCGAGAGCGCCTACGCCCTGTGAGCCGTCAAGGAGGAGGGCGAGCCTGTCAAATTCCTCGAGGCGAGCATCACGGACAACCTGGACTATCCGTCCGGATATTGGTTTTTCTGGAGAACCATATCGTTCAGCGAGGAGACCGGCAGGCTCATCGAGGGCGAATGGGGCGGGGCTGGCGATATCTGCCGTGCCGACTATGTCGCGGACATGGTGCTCCCCGGCGGCGCCGTCTTCGCTCGGGTCCAGGGCGAACTCGACGACGGTATTCCATTCGATTGGGAGGTACGCCGCCCCCTGGACGATTGCGCGAAGACGAGGGCGGCCGAGGCGATCCGCGCCGGGATCCTGGCGCTGCCCCTGAGCGCATCCGCGTCGATCGAGGCAATACCCTCACCCTATAAGATCGACGTCTCCATCGTTCACGGTGGCACGCTCACCCACGACATGGCCCGCAACCTCCTCGTCTCGGCGGAGCACTACTATCGCGACAGCGCGCTCTGCGGGCTGCTCGACAACTGGAACGGCCTCGCCGTCGCGCAGCGGGCCCTGCTCGTCCAGGCAACCAAGTCGATGAGGGAAGACTCGCCCGACGAGGCGTTCGCCTCCCTCTCCCGCGCCATCGCCCTGATCCGCGCGACCGACGAGCGCGCCGGCGACGTGTCCGACCACACGCTCGCGCACAACCTCCTCATCTCGGGGTTCGAGGAGATGGAGCGCGACAACACCAAGCTCATCTCGCGCCAGATCTCCGAGGGCCGCCTTGACATCGGCGAGATCGCGAGGGCCTTTGTCGGCGCGATGGGGCGTAAAACGGGCGCCGCGCTCGATGCCGCGCTCGAAGGCAAGCATGCCGGATGCTACAGCCGCGACGTCGATGCGCTCGTATTCACCGATGACGATATCGACGACTATGCCAACATGATCGAACACGGCCGCCCGGACCTCGATTTCATCCAGTGCCGCGAGATCGCGTCGCAAGCCGTGACGGACTGGAACAACGGGCACGCCATGGACGGATTTACCGAATTCCTCTACGACTACGCCAATGAGCATGCGCCCGCCAAAAGCGTGAAGCAGGGCGGCGGCATCAGGCATTGACGCATCCCCGGGGGCGTCAGGGATGAAGCCTGATTCCCCCCGATGCCGCTCGGCTGGCCGTCGCGGCGGCCGCCTCTCGGGCGGCCGCGCGCATCGCCGCCGGGGTGGGCAGGCCCATCTCGGAGCGTTTCGCGTACACGGCCGAAAGCGAGCGGCCGGTCTCGGCCGCGATCTGCTTCGGCGATGCGGCGTAGTCTCGCAGCCGGCCGATCTCTTCCGCCGTCCACCTGGTCCGGCAGATGCCTCGGCGCGAGCGCGCCGCCCTTACGGCCATCTCGGTCCGCCCCGTCGCGGCGGCCACATCCGCGGCGGCAAGCGACCTGTCGGCGAGCAATTCGAGCTCGGCGTCCGTCCAATGGCGATATCCCGCGGCGTCAACCATCGCAGCCCCCATCCTCGTGTAGCAAAGTCTCGAGACTCATACCCATTGGGGGCCCGGCTATTTCAGCGCTTCCCGTCCGGGAAGCGCTTTTCTATCGGCTCGCGGCACGGCAGTCTTCCCGTTCGGGAAACACCGTGGTGCCGCCCTAGCGGTGCGGGTAGCATCGTCGGGGAAGCACCTATCCGCCATCTGCCTCCTGGAGCTGATCTGTATGGCTAAGCATGAACATGATTTCCGCGACGGCTTAGACGTCTGCGTGGGCAACTACAGGTATTACAACGAGGGCGAGCTTCACGATACCTGGATGCGCCTCCCCATGGACCCCGATAAGATCGAGCCGTGGCTGCGCTCCCATGGCCTTTTCGATGAGGAGCACGAGGAGATATATATCTCGGACTACGATGCGCTGCCGTTCAGGTGCCCGGAGGTGTTCGATGAATACGCCCACCTTGACGAGCTGAACGTCCTCGCCATGCAGCTTACGCTCCTTCCCGACGGGGCGCTCGAGCATATCGACGCCGCCGTCGAATACGGCGAGTCGCTGAACCACCTCGACGAGCTCATGAACCTCGTGGCGCAGGCGGACGATCTGCCCGTATACGACTACGAGTATGACGAAATGCATGTCGAGGACCAGTGGCACGAGACCTGTCTCGAGCGCTCGACGCCGGAGGAAAACTACGCATACACCGTCCTCGACGGCGATTCCGAGTTCTGGGCCCTCATGAACCGCGGAAACGGCGAACTCCTCTACTGCTTCGACTTCAACCGCTACGGCGAGATCGCCGTGAACAACGGCTACGTCGACCTGTGCGAGACCTGCTATGTCGACAAGCGCGCCGACTGGCCGGCGCTCGACGAGTACTCGTTCGAGGAGATCAGGGACGAAACCGTGGCCGAGTGGCGCGCGCACATCGCCGAGGGCGTCGTCGAGAAACCCGTCACGCCGACTGACCTCGCCCGCTCCGCCAGCGCCGCGGCGGCGACGAGCGCCGTCATCGCGGCGTCCGCAAACCAGACGGCGCCGAAGCTGTAGGGAGGACCGCGGCCATGATGTTCAGGGATATCAACCAGTCCTCCACGATGGCGCGCTCGGCCTACCCCGACGGCAACGGCGAGCTCACCGACTTCAACCTGTTCGCGACCAAGTACGACGCCGGCAAGCCCTCCATCGCCACCGACGGCCTGCCCTCCGAGCTCTCCTACCAGGTCAGGACCGCCATACGCCGCGCGGTGGACGAGCTCGGAATCAACGTTCCGGAGGCCGCCGTCGTGCTGAAGTACCCGATCCACTTCTACTACTCGGACGCGAGCGCGGAACTCACCGGGGTGCTCGCCCTGCCCGGCGCGGTGGCGATCCTCGCGCTCGACGGGTTCGTCCCCAAAGAACAGCTCGCCGCGCCCGTCATCGGCGACATCTCGAGGCTGCGCGAGACGGTGGACGAGCTGCGCCGCCGCGGCGGACTCGAGCCGCTTCCCGTTCGGGAAACCATCTATACGCACACCGTACCCGAGGGTACAGTCGTGGCAAATCAACGCCCCGCCGCCTACCGTGCGACGGGCAGGAAGAAAGGTACCGCCATGGACCAGGAAAAGTACGACAACGAGGTCAGCATCAAGTTCCCCGCGAAGTGGTGCCGTGTCACCGACGCGCAGGGCAAGGACATCGTGATCGAGAACGGCAAGAAGACCGAGACCTGGCCTGCCGTCCTCTGCACCATCCCGACTGGTACGGACATGAACGGCATCGACATCTCCGGCTACAAGTTCAAGACTTTCCGCAAGCCCTGGACCGAGTCCGATATCGCCAACGGCAAGGGCACCACGGTCACCGTCAAGAAGGACATGCCCGTCCATCTGTTCAAGTACGACGAGAACGACCAGCTCAAGACCCTCGATGCCGACCCGTTCGAGCTGTCAAAGGCCGTCAAGGCCGCGCGCGAGGCCTACAAGGCCAAGATGAACGCCGAGGCGCCCAACCCGCAGTCCCAGGCCGCCGCAGCAGTCGCCGCCGCCCACGGCACCGCCGAGCAGGGCGGCGACGTCGCGCAGGCCGCCAAGCTCTAGCCCGCGCCCGCGGCCTCCACAACCCGTACCAGAAGGGCGCCCGCGCACCGTACCGCGGGCGCCCTTCCCTGTCTTTGGATGTGATGGAATATGAAAAGCTATATCGAGCCGTTGAACGCCGCGGATGCGCTGGACGTGCTCGACCTCTACGGGATCGATACGCCCGGCGCCTTCTTCTCGAGCGAGCATGAGGGCTGCGTCGAGGTCGAGCTGTCCGGCCACACGGCCCTCCTCGAAACGCCGGAGAGCGTCGCGATGCTGTTCGGGCATGATGCCGCGACGGCGCTCTGCCAGCACTCGAACTTTCGCAGGGACGCGGCCGAGATCATGAGCCGGGCGCTCGACCTCGACGATTTCCTCTACAACGTCTACAGCGGCACCGCCTTCATCCCGGACAAGGCACCGGACGGCGAGTTCTTCGGGTTCCATGTCGCCCATACCCCCCTCTCGGCCATCCTCGAGGACGATATCGACCCGCTCTCGCCGGATGTCTGCGACTACGGCCTCGATCCCATCAGCGAGACCACCGAGGACGCCGCGGTCGGATATTTCGATCCTGCCGGTGCGGTCGATGATGAAAAGTTCCTCACCTCGGCCGATTGGGCGCTGTGCGATATCGAGTCCAGCGTCCTCACGGCGTTCGGAACCGGATGCAGCCCCGAACTGGCAGGGTGGACGCTCGGCAACGCCGAGAGCGTCGCCGAGACGTGCGCCTTGCTCGGGGTCGATATAGCCACGGACCTGGCGCCCGACAACCCCGCGCGCGTCGCCGCGGCCGCCAAGGCGGCCACGAAGGCAACAACCCACGGGGTGGCCGCCGCGGCCGGTAACCGGCTGTGACCGGTTTTCCCGGGCCCGCGCCGAGGCGGGCCCGCACGACTATAGATCCCGACCCATTGGAGCGACCATGAGCACCTATAAAGAGCAGGATATCGAGAACCTGCTGGCACACCTGCGCGAGGGCATCGCATCCGATTCCGTCCTGGCACTCGCCGACGATATCCGCGTCGACTGCGAGGGCGCCGGGGACGGCGAGTCGGTCTGGATGCACCCGGTACTTCCCGGGGCACGCTACGGCAAGGAAGACAAAGTCATCTACGACCCGTTCGATACGCTGCCGGGGCGGTCCCTGAAATCCTCGGGCGGGCTGCCCATGGTCGAGTTCTACCTGCACCGCGGCGACGACCGCCCCGATGCGACGCGCAACGTAAAGGACATGGAGCCCGCGCCCTACCTCATCGGCCGCTACTACATGAAAACGCTGCTCGCCGACCACCTGGGCCGCGGCATCCTGCTCCAGGACATGCCGCGCCTGGCCCTCTCGGCCGATACCGTGCTCGATGTCCAAGACGACCTCGCGAAGGCCGTGAGGGCATACGCCGCCGGATGCGACTTCGAAATCGACAGCGCCGACGCGGATATCGCGCGGTGCCTCGCGCAGGGCGGCGGATGCGCCGCCGGCACCAAGGTCTCGGCGGTCTACGTGCCCGTGGGCGACCTGCCTCGGGAGACGACAATCTTTCCCGACATGGCCCGCGCGGCGGCCTCCATCGGCCTCGAGGATCCCGAAACCGAGACCCTGGCGGAGTACGGGGGCGTCACCGTGTCGCTGGTCCGCGCCGCCGATGCGGAGGGCAGCGAGCTCAAGCCGAACCGGGCGTGGGCGCGCGGCGGGGCGACCGAGATCGTCCGCGGCGGCTTCCTCGTCATCGCGACCGACGGGGACGGCGAGGTCGTCGACCTTCCCAAGTGGGCGATCGAGAGCGCCAAGACGCGCTTCGCAGACCCCTCAACGGGCCCGTTCCAGGCGTCCGCCGAGTTCATGAGGGAAGTTCGGCGCGGCCTCGGCGAGCAGATCGAGCAGGCGGGACGAACGCCTTCCGACATCGCCGCGCTGGCATCGCAGCTCGCCGCGAAGCCGGGAGACGACGGCGGCGCGGGCGGGAAACGCATCTGAAAAAAATCGGGCCCCGGCGCGGCGCGGATGTATAGATTCGGGTTTGCAAGGGTATCAATTTTGCAATCAGGCCGCTGCCGGCTATCCAATCATCACCCAAACGCATCGCCGCGGCCTGATATGCGGGAGAAGGCGGCAAAATCCGGATCGCCATCCGAGTTTCGACCGCCCCGCCACCGCATTCGCCAGAAGGGGCGCCCGATGCCGGTATACGCTGGTGCGGGCGCGGCAAGTGGAGAAAACAGGACATCGCAGGGGGGACCGTATGCAGCGAGGCTCCGACAACGAACGGCGCGACAGGACCGAGATGCAGCGACAGCGCGACCGCGACTACGCCAAGGAGCTGTGCGCATCGCGCCTGGCGTTCACGCTGTCGAGGACCGGCACCTCGAAAGAGGACTACTGCCGCGCCGTCGGCATATCGAGCTCGACGCTCTCGCGCATCCTCAACAAGCAGACGCTCATGTCCACCTCCACCCTGATCGAGACCGCCAGATATTTCGAGGACACGAGCGTGTCCTGGTTTTTGGGACTGTAGGAGGACAATTGAATCCCATCGATATGATCAAACGCTCAGACATCGAACCGTATGAGCTGAGGCGTATCGCGTTTGGTGCCATCCTGACCGCGTTACCGTCCGCCATCTTCCAGCTGCAAAGCGCCGCGTCGGTCATCCTGTCCTGCCCGACAGACTACTACTCTCCAGCGTCGGCAGCGTGGTTTCTGACCAGGGGCTGCCTGGGCGCCGTGTGGGTCCCGGTCATCCTGCTCATCGCCGCCGGCATCGCCTGCAAGGTACGGAGCCGCGCCCTCGACCTCGGCATCGCCGCGGTCCTTTTCGCCCTCACGGTCCGCACCGCCATCCGCCTGGACCCGTATTCCATCGGCTACCTCGCCACCGCTTTCACCTGTTTCGCCGTCTCCGGCCTCAAGGAGGAGTAGATCGCTTTGAACACCTCGCCACGAACCAACATCGTCCCGGGTCGAAACGGGAATGACGAGAAGACCAGGCCCCTCCAGGTGCCGATCACGCGTCGCGGCGTCTTCGCCGCCCTCGCCTGCGCGGCCGGGTTGGCCCTGCTCGGGCCCGCCCGGAAGGCCGAAGCCCTCGCCGGTATGAACTTCAACCTCGGCCAGGGCTGGTTCGGAGCCGCCAACGACTCGATGCTCGTCCACCTTGACCCACGCCAGGGCGAGGGGGACATGTACTTCGGCTTCGCCAACAGCTACCATGAATGGCTCTGCGCCGCCCCCGCCAACACCAGCTACTATATAAATCATTACGGGCAATGGCTGAGGTACGCCTTCGCGTGCGTCTTCGAGTGCAACTACGCCAACGAGCTCTACACCCTCGTGGTGGTCAGGCCGTTCGCATGGTGCTCCAGCAAGGACCTGCAGAAAGGCAGGGGCCTTTGGGTCGATACCATCTCCGAGGGCGGAGACAACAAGGGCTACGTCTACCTCGACGGCGCCGAGCTCGCAGGCTCCCGTTTCGCCGGCGACCTCAGGAACCAGATCGACTACCCCTATTACGACTGGATCTCATACGGCTTCTACGACTTCAACGACTTCCAGGGGTCCACGTACTGGGGGTCCACCCGCCCGTCCTTCTGGGTCAAGAGGCAAAAGGGCGAGGCGCGCCACAGCGTGTGGAGCAAGCTCCAGGTCTACAACGTGTATTACAATCACTTCGGGGTATACGAGAACTTCATCAAAGAATCCGACGCCCCGAACTACTGGTTCCTGAGCCAGACCACCCCTTCCCGCGATTTCAGGGTCGAGAAGATCTACATCCGCAACGACGTGGCCCTCTACGGCGGCATCTTCTACATCAGGCCCGTCATGGCGCCGGACATCCAGCTCGACCTCGTCCAGGGCCAGTACAGCGGCGGCAAGCCGCTCGCGCAGTACGGCAACGGCGCCTCCGTGGGCCTCTGGGAGGACTCCCGCGGCGTCAACCAGACCTGGATGCTCAGGCCGTACACCAACGACGGCGTCGACACCTTCACGTTCGCCATCGCCAACATGGTGGGCCCGAACCTGACGCACATGCTGAACAACAGCGGCCACGCCGCGCCTGTGGTCGACCACGGAGTCGTCCAGAACAGCCATGCCGACATCTGGGACATCAACGACTCTGACGGCCGGAGCAAGGCCTGGTGGGTCCACCACGAGCCCGACGACTCCAACGAGACCGACCACTCCTGCTACTTCATCACCTCGGATGCCGACGGCCTGCGCCTCGACACAGACGGGGTCACCTCGAACTCGGGCGTCAGCGTCTCGGTCCAGTCTGCGGCGTGCCCCGGGCGCTGGGCCATCCAGAAAAACGCCCAGTGGAACCTCGTCGAGGCCCGCATCGAGGGCAAGGTATCAGTCCACTGCCCCGACGGGATACTCAAGATCGGCGACAAGGCGAAGATATGCGGCTGGCACAACATGGACCCCGGCGACGCCGGCGTCGGAATCAAGCCCGCCGGCTGGGTCTTGGGATGCAAGAACGAATCGGACCTGCCGGTCAGGCCGATCTTCAGGCTCTACATGTCCGACGTCGCCGACGACCTTCCCGAGGACGATGCCGCCATCTTCGCCCAGTGCGGCGTGGCCACATGGGGATGGCAGCAGGAATCGCTCGCGCACCGCCATATCGGCTACCCCCACGGCGGCCACTCGATCTACGGCCTCGCCCTCAGACTCGAAGGCTCCGCCTTCCCGGGATCGATCCGCTACGCGGCGCAGCGCTACAGCGGCGGCGAGTGGGTCGAGGGCGCCGACGGCGCGCGCATCCTCGACTCCGAGTCGGATATCCTGGGCAGGGTAAAGGTCTGGCTGACCGGCGAGATCGCGGACCACTACGACCTCGAGATCAGGACCAAGCTGCTCAACGGGAGCGGCGAGTGGTCCGACCCGGTCTACGTCAACTGCTCCGCCTCCTCGCCGCTCGACATCGGCTCCGCCCCCGCCGTCGGCATCGAGCCGGACGGCGCCGACGGCAACAAGATCTGCGGCATGAATATCCATCTCGTGCGCAAGCCGCAGGGCGGCCGCGTCGTCAGGGAGTTCTCAAAGAGCGAGGACCTGACCGTAGACGCGTCCTGGGGACCGGGATACCTCTCCGTCGCCGCCATGCTCGGCATCCGGACCGTCGGCAAAACGGACCGCTACGTCTGGACCGACCGCTATCTCGGCACCCTCGTCTCCCGCGGCGTGCCGGTGGTCACGACGTGCGTCGAGTACTACGCCGACGGCGTCGAGCAGAAGGACATGGTGTACCGCGACCTCGACGTCGAGGGCGGAGACGTCTACACCCCCGTCGACATCGCGACGCAGAAGGCCCTGAAGGACACCTGCAACCTCAACGGGCAATACGGACAGAACCCCTCGACGGGCTTCTCGGGCTGGTTCCTCGACCCCGAGCTCACCCAGCCCGCGGCGGGCGTCACCATCGTCAAGGACCAGACGCTCAAGCTCTACGGACGCAACCGCTGCACCGTGCGCATCGAGTACGCCGAGGGGTCGCTCAGGCCCGAGGACGGCGGCATCTACCGCACCGCGCCGCTCGCGTACAAGCCCGATGCCCGCTCCAGTTTCGAGTTGCCCGATTTCTCGCAGTCGCCGGAAAAGCACAGGCTCGACGGCCTGGCGCTCGCGGCCATCGGCGACGACGGGCAGGGGCACAAGGCGCTCTACTGGGGCGAGAGCGTCACGCCGGTGAAACCCGGCGAGGTGTTTGCCATGATCGCCGACGAGACATGGCGCAGATACGTCCCGGAATGCTGGATGACCTCGGCAGACGGCACCGAGAAGGTTTCCTCGGTCACCGCCAAGCGCGACGTCACGCTCTACATCAAGTGGACCGAGGCGAAGGCCGAGGGCGTCGCGAGTAGCAAGGGCTGAGCGCTGACCATGCCGTGCGGAGCGGCCGCGTACACGATAGGAACACATTTCCACTTACGAAGTGTCTACGATGTTCCGCCAAGGGGTATAGTCAAAGCAACGCCGTCACTCCTTCCGATAAACTATGTCACGGCGACCCGGCCGACCCACCATCCGATCCAGTCGGCCCCATATGCAATGGCGGACTCCCGTATATGCCGTCATTCTCCCCATCGGCGGCCGGCCCTCACCGGCCGCCATCCTTTTGCGGATATTCCCACCGCACGCTATCTGCGTTTTCGGTGCCCCGTTCCCACTTTTGGGAGCGGGGTTCTTCTTTTCGCCGCAAAGGCGTATGCTCCCGGTCGAATATCTACCCCTTGGAGTCACCTTGATAGCACCCAAACATGGCGGGCGCACGCACGGCGCCATCTTTGCCCTATGTGCCCTCCTCATCGCGGGCCCGACCCTCGCCCGCGCCCTGACGGGAGCCGGAACGCTCGACTCCGACGTCTGGTTCCTCCTCGCGACCGGCCGCGAGATCGCCCGCAACGGCATCCCCCGCACCAACCCGTTCTCCATCTGGCCCGGACAGGGCATCGTCGTCCAGCAATGGCTCCATGACGTCTGGCTCTGGGCCTGGTATACGCGCGGCGGCTATGCCGCAGTGGCCGTGTCCGCCTGCGTGCCCGCCGGGCTCCTCTTCTGGCAGCTTGCCGGCCTCATGCTCGACGCCGCCGGCGGAAAGCTCTCGCGCGCGGGGCTGGCGTTTAGCCTCGCCATCCCCTCTGTATGCATCTGCATGTACATATCGGTGCGCCCGACGCTCTGGACCGCGCTGCTGTGCACGCTCACGGCCAGGATTATGCTCAGTTACCTCAGGGACGGCAGGCGCCTGGTGCTGCTGTGGCTCCCCGCCGTCGCCGTCGCCGGCGTCAACCTCCAGGCGGCCCATTGGCCGCTTCTCGCCGCGTGCGCCGCGGCGTTCGCCCTGCCGAACCCGCATGAGCTCGCCGACCCTGCGGCCCGCCGCGCGTGGTCCGCGCGGGCGCTCCCCATCTGCGCCGCCCTGGCGGCGATGTGCGCGGCGTCGCTTCTCAACCCATATGGCGCCGACGGGTCCCTCTATGTCTTGAAATCGCTCGGCGAGGCCGCCTATGGCGGCGCCATCGTCGAGATGCAGCCCCTATGGGTCCAGCTCGGCCCCCTTTTCGCCGTTCCCGTCGCGACGATGGCGCTGGGACCGATCGCGCTGTGCCGGCGAAGCGGGGCGAGAGTCCCGGCCGGCGCCGCGGCAATGCTTCTCGCCGGTATCGCCGCGGGAGTCCTGCACTCGCGCTGCATGTGGATCGCCGGCCTGTTCTGCGGCCTGTGCTGCGCGTTCGGACTCGCAGGGGCGCTCGGGGAGCCCGTGGCGCACCCGGGGCGCGCGGCCGCCGCGGCAGGCGCCGCCATGGCCCTGATCGCCGCGGTCTCGGGGCTCGCGGTATCGCTGGCGCCGCGATCGGGCGGCGAGGCGGGCATGCTATCCGTGACCGAATCGGAGATGTCCCCCATCTTCTCGGCGATATACGACGCCGGATCCGATGCGCTGGTGTTCTCCAGCGACGTCTCGGTGTACAACCAGCTCGAGTGGGAGGGCTTCAAGGTGCCCTGCGACATGCGCCCCGAGATCTGGGGCGAGGGCATCGCCGGCGCCGGGGCGGAGTCCGCCTACCGCGAGATCGTCGACGTCCTCCAGGGGTCGACCTCGCTGGAAGAGAGTACCGAGGACTGGGGCTGGGAGCTGTTCCTCGTCAGGGACGATGAGGCCGACGCCCTGCGATCCGGCGGGCACTTCGATGAGCTCGCGCACGGCGGCGGCTACACCCTGTTCGAGCTGCCGGAAGGCGGTGAATAGCGTGGACCGCACGGACACCATGCGCCGGGCGCGCATCCTGCGATGGGCGTCGCTCTCGGCCGCGCTCGCCGCATGCGCCGCGACGCTGGCGGCGGTGTCCCTTACCGGCTGGTCGCTGTTCCAGCCCGACACCCGCTACATGGTCGCCATCGGCCGGTGGATTGTCGAGAACGGCGAGCTCCCGACCTCAGACCCCCTCACTCTCCACGAGGGCCTTGCCTACATCTGCCAGCAGTGGCCCCTGTGCATCGCCGCGGCCGCCATCTTCGACGCGTTCGGTGAGGCCGGCATCAGGTGCGCGGCCGCCGCGCTCGACATCGCCGCGACGGCGACCCTTTGGGCCTGCACCCTCGACCGCGGCAGGACCGGCGCCGTCCACATGGCGGCATCTGCGGCATGAGGCGCCGCCATAGCCGTGCTGTGCAACTCGACGCCGCGCGGGATCGACGTCATGGCGCTTTGCGCCTGCTATGCGGCGGGCAGGAAATGGGCACGCGGCGGGCGGGACTCCCTGCTTGCCGCCTTTCCCGCCGCGGGGTTCGCCATGGCCCAGCTCCACGGGGCGCTGTGGACCGTCGCCCTCATGGTCCCGTGCTGCCTCATACTTGACGGCAGGCTCGACAGGCACGGCAGGTTCAAGGCGCTCACGGCGGCCATGTCGACGGCTGCCGCCTGCATGCTCAACCCCTACGGGGCGAGGCTGCTCATGGTGCCGTTTGCCACCATGAGCGCGAATTCGCTGAAATCCGTAGGCATCGGCGAGCTCGCACCGTGGACCGAGGCGGCGCCGGCCCAGGCGGCCGCCGCGTGCACGCTCGTCTCCGTGCTCGTGCTGTACCGCCTCCGCGTGCGCTGCCGCGGCGGCGGGCGGGCCCTGCTCGAGGCAGGCGACCTCCTCGTGCTCGGAACGCTCATGCTCGCGCTGGCCAACGTGAGAAACGAACTCTTCCTGATGACCTCCATGGCGCTCGCCCTGTCCGATATCCAGGGCGAGGTGGCGGGGCCGCGGGCGCGGAGGCCGTTGGCCCTTGCGTCGCTGTGCACGGCGGCGCTCCTCGCCGCCATCGGATGCCTGGCCGCGACCGTGCCGGCCAAGACGGCAATCGAGGAATCGGCCGCGGGGGCGCTGTCCTCCCTCGCCGCCGCGGGGGCGAAGCCGGGCGATGCCGTGATCTGCGATATCGACGTCGGCAGCGAGCTGGAGCTCGCGGGATACCGACCGCTGCTCGACACGCGCGCCGAGCTCTTCTGCCCCGAGCTCAACGGCGGAACCGACGCCTGGGGGCAGGCGCGGTCCGTTCTTACCGGAGACGCGGCAGCCATCGGCGAGACCGGTGCCGATTTCGCGGTCTTTCCCTCGGGGGCGTACCCGGCGCTCGAGAAGGCGCTCACCGGGCTCGGCTATGCCGACATATATGACGACGGATGTTTCGCGGCATACGCCGACAGGCCGGTTCCATAGAGTCTGCACATTCCGAACAAGGCCGTGAGCGGGGTAAACGCCCAATCCATCCCATTTTTGGGAAACCGGATGACTTTCCCGGCCGCCGGGTCCATCTTTTATGCCGTACCGCCCCCGAGCGCGGGGGGAACGCCGGCGTCGCGCCCACCGCGCCGCCATCGAGAGAAAGAGGCTCCCGTGAACGAGCTCATCGCCAAGCCCCTGGCCATCGCCACATGCGGCGTCTTCAACATGAAGCGCCGCGCCAAGGAGGCCCTGCGCGCGCAGGGCTCCATCGAATGGGTCGTGATCGTCGTCTGCATCGCCGTCGCACTGATCGCCGCCCTGGTGTTCCTGTCCGGCGAGATGAACAACAAGATCAACACCGTCGCGAACACGCTCAAGAACACTACCGTCAACGGCGCCCATGCCGGCAACTAGGCACGTCGGATAGATTCCCGAGCCGACGGCACCATAATTCCTACATATGAATAAATGGCCGCTGAGCTGGGACGATTCAGCCCCCTTCCCATTTTTGGGCGGGGGGCTGAATCGTCCCGCGCTTGGGTACATAGTTAGCAGCCGTACCGCCACCGCCCGGTGGCGCAGCAGGGCGCACCGTTTACGCCGGCGCCCACCACTTATCGCGGCGGAAGGGAGCCATATGCTCGGAACACTCTCGATAGCAGCAGGGACCGGCATCGCCGGGTGGCTCCTGCAGCACGCCTACCAGCACATGCGCTACTCGTCCTACGAGCGCGAGGACGCGGCCATGCTCGCACCGGGCGCGGACCCCGAGCAGCGCCGCAGCTGGCTTGCCGCCATCGCGCCGCAGATCAGCATCCAGGCCGTCGCGCCCTCCACGATCGACGCGCTCGCCGCATCGGGCGATATCGATGCGGGCCTGCTGCCCGCCCGCGCGGCCGGGGCCTACGCCCGCCGCTACAACCCGACGCTCGCCGGCGAGGCCCACTGGGTCCCCGCATACCTTGCCGCCGGCCTCGCCGGCGCCGCAATGTCGCCCGCGGCCGCCGTCGCGGCGGTGTCGTCGCTCGCCATCGCGGCGAGCGACATCCGCTTCCGCATCGTGCCGATCCCCCACCTCGCCGCCCTCGCCGCCTCCTGCGTACTGGCATTCTGCCCGACGCCGGCGGGCGCCGCGATCACGGCGGCCGGCATGGCCCTCACCTGGGCCATCGGCGCCGGCGTGCGCCGCGTCGGCGGCGAATGGGGAGACGGCGACTCCCTCATGCTCGGATGCGTGCTCGGCGCCACCGCCGAAACGCCGACCGTGTTGACGCTCGTGCCGGCGCTCGGCGCCGCATCGCTCCTCTTCATCGCGTGCTCGCACCAGATCGGAGTCAAGACCAGCGCCATGCCGCTCGCGCCCGTCATCTCGCTCGCCCTGATCGCCTCATTGGCCGCGGGGGCGATCTCATGACCGCCGCCAGGGCACGCGGACGCCGCGGACAGGGGACCTTGGAGTTCATCCTGGTCCTTCCCCTTCTCATGATCATGCTCTGCGCCGTCGCGGACTACACGCACCTCGCGCGCGAGACGGCGAACGTGCAGACCGCGAGCTCGGAGGGGGCGCGCTACGCCGCGGCCAACCCCACCGCCTCCGACGACGCCGTGGCCGCCTACGTCCGCGAGGCATGCGCCCTCGGCGACACCGCGAGCGTCACCGTCACCTCGGCCGATGCGCCGTCGAAGCCCGTCACGCTCAAGAGCGACGACAAGTCGGTCTCCGCGCGCTACTCGCGCGAGAAGGTCACCGTCAAGGTCGTCAAGGACGTCCCGTGCATCTTCCCGCTCAAGTCGCTCGGCGTCTCAGGCGCCACCGATGCCGGCTGGCAGGTCCACTCCGAGATGTCGTCCATCAGATCAGAAATCGGGAGGTCCTGATATGCCGACAAGCTCCGCGCGCCGCGCCCCTTGCCGCCTTGCCGGGCAGGGGTCGGTCGAGTTCATCCTGGTCATGCCCGTCCTGCTGGCATTTCTCTTCGCGATCGGCTCCTTCGCGATGCTCTCCTACCAGAACACCGTAATCCAGCACTCGCTGGCGACGCTGGCCGACACGCTTCCCGCCGGATGGCAGGAGCGGGACCGAAACGAACTCGTCCGCGACCTCGTCTGCTCCGGCACCGACCTCGAGAGGGATAGGCTCACCGTCACCAACGCCAAGGTGAAGACCACCACCTCCGGCGTCGTCAACGACGGCGACTCGATCGCCAGCGAGCTCGGGGCCTCGACCCTCAGGACCGAGACGCGCCGCGTCGCCGTCGAGGCCGACATCGCCTACGAGTACAACGACCCGCTCTCGCTCGGCCGCAAGACGGTCCTCACGCGGCACGTGTCGCACAGCTACACGACCTATACCGATTGGGAGGTGCTGTGATGGCATCCAGAAAACCCCGCCGGGCCTCGGGCCTTTCCGGCCAGGTCGCGGTCGTATTCATCGTCGCCCTCGCCTGCCTGCTCATCGCGGTCGGCCTCGGCGTGGACGTCAGCACGGCCTATTCGGCCAAGACCGGCCAGGAAGCCGTGCTCGAGGCCGTCCGGCAGTCGTCGCTCGGGATGTCGAACGCCGTCAAGTACTCGGAGAACCCCGGGCGCGAGGCGCGCGAGGAGGTCGTCGAGCTGCTTTCGGACAACGGATACACCGGCACCGCCGAGATCTGGTATGCGGAGCTGCCCGAGTCCGAGTCGGGCTCCAACGACCGCTACGCGGGCGTCTACGTGAGGCTTTCCAACGATACGGAGACCACCTTCCTCAAACTCGCCGGCCGCGACAAGCTGACCGCAAGGTCCACGGCCGTCTGGACCATCCACCCCTACTCGACCGGCAACGTGTACCGGCCGGCGGACGTCGGCAACGGGAGCCTCGAGGCCACGTTCGAGGACGGCACCGTGACCGGCCGCAAGGAGACGGCAACCCGGCTCGCCGACGCCCCGGGCGCGCTGCTCGACGCCGTGCGCGGCGCGGCGGCGGCCAAGGGAAACCCAGGCAGCGGGGAAAGCGGAGACTGAGACGGCCGGCGGCCGTCCCCGAGAAAGGAACCAAGCTACATGAACGATAACCGAGACGAGATCCAGCGACTTCGCGCCATGAGGGCCGAGGCTATCAACCGCGGCGACTTCGGCCGCGCCGACGCGATCGGCGCCGACCTCGCGCGCCTCGAGTCCGCCGCGGGCGGTACCATCGACCCCATCACGGGCATGCCCGCGGCATCGGCAAGCGCCCCGTCCGCACCGCAGGGGGCGCCCTTCCCGCAGCGCCGCGACGAGCGACCCGCGCAGGGCCGCCCCGCCTACGAGGACCAGCACGGCCCCGCGCCGCGCCAATCGGCACCGACGCCGCAGCCCGCGTCCCCGTCCGCGCCGCAGGGAGCCCCTGCACCCCGCCGCGAGGCGCGCGACGCCCGCCGCATGGAGGC
>OLPI01001771.1_pt1 | contig 18425 bp, 16 predicted proteins | sample 1672361 | NCBI WGS metagenome assembly OLPI01 (sample SAMEA3136675, study PRJEB25190) | human gut metagenome
ATTAGGTTTTCCTAGTCCCTGTCTTTTTTCTTGAACAAGATTTACTTCCATTAATATTTTGAATGATTTAGTAACTGTTTTATCTGATAAATTTAATTTTTCTTGTACTTCTTCTCTTGTAAAAATTAGATAAACATTATTATCTTCAGCTATCCAATGATTTTTTTGAGATAAAGATAATCTATCTAATAAAAAGGCATATAAAATTTTACTATCTGAATTTAATTTGTTTTTGTATTTTTCATTTACAAATAATTCTTGAGGAATTTGATAGTATTTATGCTCTAATGTTTCATTTGATTTGTAAGGTATAAAATCCATAACAATAGTTCTCCTTTCAGTTTTGAAATTCCTGAAAGTGTTGAAATATCAATAAATTTATTTTGCGGAACATTTCTGAACATTTTTTTAAGAGCAAAAATTCATTGCGGAACATTTTGCGGAACAAAATAATCGGATTTTTAAGAATTTTTTAGAACTTTTTAGAATTAAACTAAAAAAATACTATTTCCTAAAATCCTAGAAAATAGTACGTTTATATAATAAAAACTGCTTTCAAGTTCTTTCGAATTTTCTTGAAAACAGCTCTAAATATGGTCGAGGCGACGAGAGTTTACCAGTCCAAACTAGCTTATTTTATTGCATTTTAGAATTTTCTGAATGTAGTTTGAATGCAGTAACTATTCTAAATTTAAAATATCTCCAAGTAATAAATATGTATAAATTACGTAACTTTTTGCTTCATTTAAATTTATTTTATCGTGTGTTCCCTTACAAGCTGCATTATTTACGGAATCTATTCTATTACCTATATATGATAAATTTGACCCAACAACAGCATTATATGTAGAACTCTTGCTTTTACTTTCTATATATTGAATTAATCTATTAACATATTGTTCTTCACCTAATTTTATTTCTTTTTTTCCAATAAAAATTGATTCTGGTTTGGGTGGATATAAATTGTCTGCAACTTCCTTTAATATTCTTCTACAAGTATGTACAGCATTAGCCCAATCTTCTGGATTATTAGAATCCATATTAAGAAATATTGACGAAAACTTTCTAATAGTTTCTGGGCATAAATTTAGCAATTTGACATCTACTATTTTTCTTTTTTCGGTAAATATATCTTCAACTGTATTACTATATGTTAACTGATTATATATTTTTAAAGTATAATCATAAATTTTTCCTTTTACGATACCTATTCTTTTTTCATACTTTTTTATTATTGCTACGATACCATTTCTTTCAACTACATTTTTTGCACAAGAAATCATATATGGTGTAAAATCTGCCCCATAAGATTGAGGATCTTTTGCTGATTTCATTCTTTCAGTTTGTATATTTATAGTTTCTAGCATTTCAGCAATTGTTTCTGTATATGCTAACTCTTGTTTTTCTTTTTTGTCATTAGTTTCAATATAGATTCTTCCAGCAATTTTGCATATTTCCCATGCTCTATTGGTAAGATATCCTTCCTTATCTATCGGATATCCAGAAGATTCATAGCTAAAAAAATCAATTCCTTGTTCATCTCCCATTAATCTACAAAGTCGTAATCCTTTTAATATTATATTATCCATTGGTATCTCTGATAATTCTATATTTTTTAAAATTTCTTCTGCTAAAGTTTCACATTCCTCTATATTTTTTATTTTCATTTATAATTACTCCTTGCTACAACATTAATTTTTTTCATACCCAAATTTTTTCATTCTTTCTTTTTCTCTAGTAGATAAATCTTTTAGCCATTCAGCTAAGCCATTACTATCATTATTTCTCAAAAATTCAAAATACTTTACCCTATCCTCTTTTGCTATAACAACAGGTGGCAAATTATTTTTTAAAAATTCATAATTTATAAGTAATCTACCAGTTCTACCATTTCCATCTTCAAAAGGATGTATTCTTTCAAATTCGATATGATATCTAGCAATTTTAGTAAATATATCTTGCTCGTCGTGATTATAATTGTATATATAATACATCATTAAATTTGGCACTTTTTCAGGTTCAGGTGGAATATGTTCACTACCTTGAATGAATACCTGTACAGCTCTATAACCTTCAGTATCTTTAATATCTCTGTTTATAATTTCATTTAATTTCTTTATAAGTCTTTCATCAAATTCTTCATTATTTTGTAAATTGTTAAAAACTAATTCTAATGCTTTTTTGTGATTAATTGCTTCGTAAATTTCTCTTGGCTCTTTTCCTTGTATTTTAAAGCTGTTATCATTATAAAGTATAGCATATGTTTCTGCATATGTAAGTGTATTTCCTTCAATTGCATTTGAATGATATGTGCTTCTTGTAATTAAATCTTCTAAATATTCTTTATTTTCTAAAATAAATTCTAAAATTGTCATATTATTCCTCGCTTTCTTGCAAGTATATTTTAACAAATTATTTTATAAATTACAAGTTCTTAAAAATATTGCCTTCTTTTTTATTTCTTCTATAATCAAATTTAAGAGCTAAACTATTTCTAGTTAAGCTCTCTTTCTTATCACTTTAGTTTTAAGAAACTCTCTTTATTTCCATAATCCAATACGGAAACCAAACTCATCACCATAAAGACTAGTATTATATCCACTACGACTATTTGCAGGAGCTCCTGAGCCAGCACGATAGCATCCTCCATTATAAACACAAGTATTAGTACTATCGTTAAATTCTAATGTCCATTCCCACATATTTCCTGCCATATCATATATGTTTTGTAAATTTGTTTTCTCTGTCGCTCCTGTTGTCAATATTATAGCGTTTTTATCTGTGTTTTGTGTTTTTTTCTTACATTTTGTTACTAAATCTATTTTTTCTTCACTATTATAAGCATACCAATTTGACAATAAATTATATTGTGCAAATTTTCCTCTATTCAATTCTAACTCCGAAGTAAAATAATTCCCAACTGTTGTGCTATCTTGTGTCAAATTACTCTTTGGTGTTCCTCTTGTTTCAATATATTTTAATGCTAAATCCCATTGTATTCCAAATAGTAAACTGCTTGTACACTCTCCGTTTTCCATTTTTTCGGCTAACGATTGTGCTTCATCTCTAGTAACATAATTATAAGGAATTTTATCTTGTTTTACCACTACTTTGTCAGTTATTTCTGTATGAGATATTCTTGGTTTTTCTCCATCAATTCCGGCTTCATATCTTCCTATCCAAAACCCCTCATTTTCATATACACTCTTCAACATATTTTTATATTCTGTAATAAATTTTGGATTTGTATCACTGAAATTTGATTTGGAATATTCACTTGTATACGTTTTCAAATCTTTTTCTATTTCAGCATATTCCTTATCTGTAAAATTCGTTATATTTATTCCTGCTGTTGAATATATTTCTGTCGTTTTCGGAACTTCTACCCAAACATATTCATTTCCACTACCATCGGTTATTACTAAACCTACATCTATAGAATTCTCTCCATCTATCTTTGTTGGAGCAAACCCTTTCGGAATTGTTACTCCATTATATTCCGTATCTCCAGTACTCATTAAAGCTTCGGCTTGAGCTAATTTTCTTTGTTCATCTTTACTGGATATTTCCGTTTTTTCCTTAGCTTCGCTTGCTTTATTTAAAATTCCATTTTGACCTGTTAACATACTAATACTTATACCGAGCCAAAATTAAAAGCACTATTATAGTTACAACCAATGCAATAAGCGTTATACCTCTATTTTTCCTCATTTTTCCATTTCCCTTCTTCAGTATTTCGTATCTCTAGTGGATACTTTTTAATTTTATTATACCATCCTAGTTGCATCAGTTCAACATCTTAAATCAAATGTAACATAAAAGAAAAATCGTTGTCATATCGGTACTTTGTACGTATTTTTATCAACTCATTATATTCGAAGCAACATTTTATATGTATTTATACTAATGCACTTTTTGTAATATTCGTTATACATATTAAACTAATTTTCTTTGATAAAAAAAATCCAAATATCGCAAAAAACAGTCTAAGGAAAATTCCTTAAACTGTTTCATTATCGTTTTTATTAATTTCTTTAATCAATTCTAATTGTGAAATCAAAAGTGATTCCATCTTAGCCTTGTAAATATCAAATTGTTTTTGAACATCTTCTAATTCTTTTTTCTTCATTAAGATTTGATTTTGTATAAAATCAACTTCTTTTTGAGATGAAGCCTTAGCATCTGTTACAATTTGGTCTGCTTTTTGTTTAGCTATATTTTTTACTTCTTCTGCTGTAGATTGTGCCATAAGTAGTGTATTTTGAAGTGTTTCTTCAATATTTTTGTAGTGTTCTAAACTTGCATTTAATTCTTCTATTTTCTTAGATGCTTCATTTACTTCTTTTTGTTTTTTGGCAAAATCTACTCCTATTTCATCTAGAAAATCGTCTACTTCGTCTACATTGTATCCATTCATTATTTGTTTTGAGAACTTTTTGTTCTCTATGTCTAGTGGTGTAAGCATTATTTAGTCCCCCTTTTTTTAGTTAATACTGTTTTTATTTAACCAAGAAACTGATAATTTATTCTTAATTTCTTCCCTTGCCATTTCATTTGTGATTTCATAGTTTATAGGTGCTATTAAGAATATTGAATTAGATACTTTTTGTATGTGTGCATCTAACGCATATACTCCTCCACTTATAAAGTCAACTATTCTTCTTGCAACATCTTTATTTACATATTCTAAATTTACTATTACAGATTTCTTTTCTTTTAAAAATCCACATATTTCTTCTGATTGTTCAAAGCTTGTTGGTTGTGATATAACCATTCTTATTGATTGGTTTTGTGGCATTGCAACTACCTTGCTATTTTTCTTTATAAAACTTTTCTTTTCTTCTTCTGGTTCTTCATCATAATCATATTCATATACATCATCATTTTCTTCTTCATCTTCAGCTTGGTCCATTCCAAATAAATTCCAAACTTTGCTCATTATTGCACTTGACATTTTATCTCCTCCTAAAACGGTTTTCGTTTCTTCTTTATTTCAACATAAATTTAGTATCTTACATTTTTTGTAAAAAGTCAATAGTTTCCAGTAAATGTAATATTAATTTAATATTGTTGTAATATTTTTGTAACATTTTTATTTTTGTTCTGGATATAATAATATATTATCATATTGTGTAATTTTTATATAACTTTTTGCATCTATTCCTAGTGATTCGAGTTCGCTATTATCGTAGCTATCTACTACAGAATATTTATCATTTTTCTTTAGTATTTTTACTATTACTTTTTGTTCTATTCCTGCTTTTTTTCTTATAACATATTTTAGACCTTTTTCGTCCTCTAAAATTGCAGAATTAGGTACTTTTAGGCCTGAATAACTCCACCAAGTAATATTAAATGATATTTTTCTATACTGTGTTAGCTCATCTGTTAATGTTTTTAAATCAAATACAATTAAAATTTTATCACTTTGTTGTTTTGCAACATAAGTTACTTCTGCATTTATTTCATTTCCGCTTGATAATGTTATTGTTACTTTATCTCCGACCTCAACATTTTTTGCCGCATCACTATTTAATACAGTTGCTAGTGAACAATCAAAATTATTTATTATTTTTCCGTGCTTCTTGTGATGTAGATATTATTTTCCCTGTTTTTAATCCCAAGTTTTCTAGTTTTTCCTCTGTTAGATTGCTTAAATCATTTGTTGATAATGCATCTTCTAATCCATCTACTCTGTATGATACAACTCCCGAAACAGGTGCAGTTATATATTCTGAATCTGATATTAATTGAGCCTCATATTGTTCTTTTTGTTTTGTAAGTTCTTGAATATATGCTCCACTCTGACTTAGTGCTCCTACAATTTTGGCTTTTTTGCTGGCAAGTTCTTCTATTTCTTTTTTATATTCAGTTATTGTATGTATATCTGTTAGGTTTCTTAAATTTTGTGTCTTTTCATCTATTTGCTTTTCTAGGTTTTTTATGTCTGTTGTAGGTGTTATAACTGTTTGCTTTGCAAGTGCATCTTGTAATTTCAAATTTACTTCTTCTATTTTGGCTTTTATTTCATCTTCTTGTCCACTACTATACCTAAAAATTGTTTGTCCTTTTGCTGCTCTTTCTCCTTCTGATACTATTGCAGTTAGCCCGTTTTTATAGTTATTTCCTTTCAACACTTGTTCTTCTCTTATTATATATCCTGTTGCTGATTCTTCTAATGTTACAACTCCACTATTTATTGTAACTGTATCAGTTGGTTTTCTTACTAATAAAAATATTGAATAAAAAATGTAAATTACTATAACAGCAAATATTATGTATATAATATGCCTTTTTTCAAATTTTTTATTTTTTAAATCTTCAAATCTTATAATTTTACTCAATTCATTACCTCCAAAATAATGTTTATATTATTTTGTGTTTTTTCTAATCCGTCTAACCATTTTAAGTTTTCAATTCTCTTAAACCACGTTATTTGTCTTTTTGCATATCTTCTTGTTTCTTGTTTTATTTTTTCTATTGCTTCACTTAAGCTCAATTCATTATTTAGATATTCTACTATTTCTTTGTATCCTATAGCTTGCATTGCTGTAGGAAATTCCGGATATTTTTTTATTAAATTTTTTACTTCTTCTATTAGTCCTTGCTCAATCATTATATCTACTCTTTTGTTTATTCTTTCATATAATATTGGTCTTTCTATATTTATTCCAAATATTTTGTAATCATATTTAACTTCTTTTTTTCTTGATTCTATTTCTTGCTCTGTTTTATTTTTACCTGTTGCATTATATATTTCTAGAATTCTTATTATTCTTTTTTTATCATTTGGACTTATTTTTCCGATTGCCTTTTCATCTATTTTTTTTGCTTCATTATATAGTTTTTCTAGTCCTTCTGATGTCTCGGCAATCTTCATTAATTTTTCTCTATATTTTTCATCTAATTTTATGTCATCATATTCTATTCCATATATTAAACTATTTGCATAAAGCCCAGTTCCTCCAACTACTATTGGTGTTTTTCCTTTTTTTAGGATTTCTTCTATTGCTTTTTCTGCTTCTTGTTTATATCTTGCAACACTAAATCTTTCTGTTGGTAAAACTTCATCTATTATATAATGTTTTATTCCTTGCATTTCTTCTTTTGTTGGCTTTGCTGAACCTATATCCATATCTTTATATATTTGCATCGAATCACAAGATACTATTTCTCCATTTATTTTTTTAGCAAGTTCTATTGATAATGATGTTTTACCTGATGCTGTTGGCCCTACAATTACAATTACTTTTGGTTTCATATTTCTCCTTTATTTACTGTTTAATATTTGAATTATTCCATTTTGAAAATTTTTCATATAATTTATTTCAACTATTGTTGCTACTATAAAAATAATTCCCAATATTATTATTTTTTTCTTTAATTTTGAATCTTCTTCAGATTTCATTTTTATTTTCATTTTTAATGATGCAATATGTGGCAAACTTAAAAATCCATTTATTGGTGTGAATACCAATACTGCTATTTTTCTTACTTGCCCTATCATTTCTGCTTTTGGATATGTTATTCCTATTTTTGATATTGCAAAATATATTAGTGTTACAATTGCAACAACTGCTATTCCAACTATAATATAAATAATTCGTTCTGATGTTTCCTCAAATTCTTTTGTGTTATTCCATGTCCAAATTATTAAGACTGCAAATAATAGTGCTATTATTAAATATATTAATATGTTCATTTTTTCTCCAATTTCTAATCAATTATTTTATCAAAAGTAGTATACCATAAAATCCCCAAAAGTAAAACAATTTTACGTGAATTTAAAATTTTTTTATTTTTTGCAGACTAAATTTACAAAAAAATAGAAGCCAAAAAATTTAGCCTCTATTCTATAAAATCTTCTATTCTTCTCCCTCAAAAAACTTTTTGAAAGTCTCCTCATTAATTTTCTCATTAGCCAAAAGCTCCTCAGCAACTGCATCTAATTTATCTAGATGCTGTCTCAAAATAATTTGGGCATCATTATAAGCTGTATCAATTAATTTTTTAACTTCCTCACCAATTTTATCTCCCATCTCTTTACCAAACATATCAAGTTCATACTCACCATTCTCATTTTTTAAAGAAATTGGTCCAATAAAATCATTCATACCATATTTAACAATCATATCTTTAGCAATAGTTGTTGCAACTTCGATGTCATTGCTTGCTCCTGTTGAAATGTCATCTAAAGCAACTCTTTCAGCAGCTCTACCTCCAAGTAATGCAATTAATTTTTCTTCCATTTCAGTTTTAGAAATATATGACTTATCTTCATCTGTTTTATACATTGTATAGCCACCAGCCATACCTCTAGGGATAATTGAAATTTCTTTAACTTTCTTTTGAGTAGGTAAATACCAACTAACTATTGCATGTCCTGCTTCGTGATATGCTGTTAGACGTTTATCTTTATCCGAAATAACTCTTGCTTTCTTTTCTAAGCCTACTGTTACTTTTTTTACCGCTTCCTCAATATCATCTTTTAGAATTTTTTTGTGTTCATTTTTTGTTGCAATAATTGCTGCTTCATTTAGGATATTTGCAAGTTCTGCACCTGTAAATCCTGCTGTATCTTCTGCTATACTTTCTAAAGATACGTCATCTGCTATTTTTTTATCTTTGCTATGGATTTTCAAAATTTCTTCTCTTCCTTTTTTATCAGGAGCTGGAATTGTTATTTGTCTATCAAATCTTCCAGGTCTTAGTAAAGCTTTATCTAGCATTTCTGGTCTATTTGTTGCAGCTAAAACAATTATTGTTTCTTCTGATGAAAATCCATCCATTTCAACTAACAATTGGTTTAATGTTTGATTGTTTTCAGATTCTGCTCCACTTCCGTTTGTTCTTCTTGAACCTATTGCATCTATCTCATCAATAAATACTATACAAGGTGCCATTTTTCTTGCTTTGTCAAATAGTTTTCTAACTCTAGAAGCTCCAAGTCCTGCAAACATTTCTATAAATTCAGAACCACTCATTGATATAAATGGAACTCCTGCTTCACCTGCAATTGCTTTTGCAATTAAAGTTTTTCCAGTTCCTGGTTTACCATATAATAAAACTCCTTTTGGAATTTTTGCACCCATTTCGATGAATTTTTTAGGTTCTTTTAAGAATTGTACTAATTCTACCATTTCTTCTTTTTCTTCATCAAGTCCAGCAACATCGTCAAATTTTACTTTTGTCTTTCTTTCTGTTTCATCATATACTTCTCCTCTGTCTCCTAATCCTTGCATTTTAAATATCATTATAAATAATGCAACCATTATTATTGTTGGAAGTAGTGAAAAGAAATATGATGGAATTGTTGCAAGTATGCTTGGGCTTTTTTGGATTAGTTCTATATCATTTCCATCAGCCACTTTGTTTTGTATTAATTCTACAAAGCTTTGTGTATTAGGCACTATGGCTTTTTTTATTAATTCAGGATCTTCATCATCTTTTTTTATTAAACCTAATATTGAACTAGTTTGATTTTCTTTTGATTCATTATCATTTACTTTATTTTCATCGTTTTGAGCTTCATTATTCTCATTTTCCTCGTTACTACCTTGCTCTTCATTTTCTTGATTATTATCTTTTATTTTTTCTTTTAAAGTTACTTTAATAGATGTTGAACCTGTTGTCATTTCTACTTTTTTTATATTTCCATCTGAAATTTGTTTTATTAAATCTGTATAACTTATGGTTTTGTCATCTTCTTTTGGCTTTGAATTTAAACTATATATTAATACTGTTATTATGCAAGAAATAATTGCTAATATTAATATTCCAACTAGAAAATTCTGACCATTATTTTTTCCGTTTTTATCATTATCTTTTTTCATTAATAATTCTTCCTTTCATATTTGCCTTTTATTTATGCATTTGAGCCTTGTCCTTCTGTTTCTTTTTCATCCTCTTTCTTTTCTTCTTTGTCACCATCTTTGTTTTCTTTTTTCTCTTCGTCATCTTTTTTTCTTGGTATTACTATTGTTTGTTCTATTTTTTCTTTTCCTTCTTCAATTATTTTCATTAATTCTAAATGTTGTTTTATTACATCTGATTTTATTAAAAATATTGCTGCAGCTAGACTTATATATGCAACTGCTACATACATTACATCAAAATATTTTATTTCAAAACTTGTTAGCATCGTTACAACCACATATATTGTTCTTAATATTAATGACAGAGTTATAGCATATACCGACATATTAAAAACTGCTTTGTAATTCATTTTTATTTTTGCAATTAAACAGGTAAATAATCCAAAAACCGATAAGGTAAATACATCTAAGAATATTGCTATCCAAAATGATATAAATGCACTTACAAATAATGCTCCTACCATTGATGGTCCAGAATAGTTATCTGCAATTTCTAAAGCTTGATTTATTTGTTCATTTTCGCTTCCAGTTTCTTTTACCATAGTTTTTATTACTTTTTGTGAAAATGATAAATTTTCTTCTTCAAATGTTTCTACTTTTTGCACATAATACACATAGCTTCCTGTATATATCACACAAAATATTACTATTAATTCTGTAAAATATATCAATGCTTTTTTTACTCCTAATGCTGCAAGTTCTGGATATTTTTCAAATTTAGTTATTGAATACCATATTTTTTTGAAAAAGTTTAATTTTAAAAATTGTTCTTTTTTTGATTGATTGCTTTCCACTATATATACTCCCTTCGTATACTGCTGTCTACAAACATAGGGCTTACATCTAATTTTACCTCACTACCTACTTGTACATCTTTTCCAGTTACATCAACACTTATGTGATACATTCCTATTCTTCCTAAGACTTTACATCTTTTATATTGTTTTTCTTGGTTGTCTTTACACAATATATTCACATATAGTGATTTATCTTTAAAGGCATCTTTTATGTCTCTTACAATATAACGTAATCTATCTATTTTTCTGAACATATCTCTTTGCTCTCTTACATTATATCCATCTGCATATCCGTACTGGTACAAGTGCTATTTTGGTTAACTTTTTTGTTGTAAATGAATTTGAGTATCCAACATTGTATTTTTCTGGTAGCTCTTTTATTTCAGCTACATTTGATTTTAGATATGCTATTTTTTTTAGTCCATAAATATTTGGAATAGCAAGCCTTCCTAAAAATGCTGAACCTACTCTTACAGCATTTAGTCTCATTTGTTTAAATTTTAAAAATGCTGATGAATTACAGATGTGTAACATTCCTGTTTCTATATTGTTTTCTTTTAGAAATTCTATAACATCCATAAAACGTTTAAATTGTTCTTCTGAATACTCATTTTTCTCGTAAAATGCTAGTGAGAAATGTGAAAATGTGCCTTCTATTTGAACATTTTTCATATTTTTTAAATACTCTAACATTTCTTGTTTTTTACTATATATAAAACCATATCTTCCAAAGCCTGTATCTATTTTTAGATGTGCTTTTACTTGTTTGTTTTTTTCTTTTGCAACTGTTTCTGCTACATCTAACGCTTCTTTTGAGCCAATTGTTATTATTATGTCATTTTCTACTAATAGCTCTATTTCTTTTTTTATTGCTGTTGAAGAAAGCATTAGTATTCTTGCTTGCAAGCCTGCTTCTCTTAATTTTACCGCTTCTTCTACTGTTGATACTGCAAGAAAGTCTATTCCATTATCTATTAAAAATTTTGAATATGGAATTAACCCTAATCCATAACCATTTCCTTTTACAACTGCTATTATTTTTATCGGCTTATGATTATCTAGCCTTCCTGTATCTTTTGCTATTTCTTTTATTTTTCTTATATTATGTTTCAAATCTTCTCTATTTATTACAAGTGATTTCATTTATATTCCTCCACCTATTTCTTTTTAAATTTTAGTTTTAATGCTCTTGCATTTCTAAATATTTTTTCTGAAATTTTATACATTTTGTATGTTAAAGGTTTAAATGGAATGTAAACTTCTCCTATAAATTCTGTATATTCTGCTCCAAATCCTTTTTTAAATCTAAATAGTCCATTACTGTTGTCTGCTATTCCCGGAACTCCTCTTAGGTCATATATATCGCTTTTTCTATCTAAGGCAATTTTTATCATTTCCCATTGTAATAAGTAATTTGGCATTAAATTTCTGTGTTCATTGCTACTTGCACCATATAGATACCAAGTTTTGTTTCCATACATTATTGGTATTACCCCAGATATTGGTTTTCCTTCGTAATATGCCATTAATATTTTCATGTGGTCTGGTCCTAAGCAGTCATACATTCTTTCAAAATATTCTAATGGTCTTGTTATAAATCCATCTCTTAAACCTGTTGTTACCATTATTTTGTGGAAGTCTTTTAAATCTTCTCTTGTTCCTGTCTTTACAGTTACTCCCTTTTTTGTTGCTAAACGTATATTGTATCTTGTTTTTGAGTGAAAGTTTTTAAATATTTCGTCCTCTGTTTTTCCCTTCGTATCTAGTCTAAATACATAACGTGGTTGTATTTCTTCTCTAAAGTTTTTGGCATCGTCTTTTATCGAATATCCTAATTCTAACATTATATTTCTAAATGATGTGTCATCACTTTTTATATCTGGCTCTATTCTTAGTACTATTGCATTATATTTTTTTGCAAGTAGTTTTGCTCCTTCTGTTAGTTGTTTTAGTACTTCTATATTATGTACATCACATACTGGTCCTCTTGCTGAGTACATTATATTTCTAAATATTGGTATTTTTCTTATCCATACCATAAGTGATCCTATTATTTTTTTGCTACTGTCTTCTGCTAATATTACTTCTCTTTTCCAACTTGTTTTTACTTTTGCCCATTCTAGTGATTGTTGAAAGTTGCATCTTTCATTGCTTTCTAAAAATCTTGTGTATTCTTCTTCGTCTGACTTTGTTTCTAATATTCTCATTTTTTTCATCCTTCCTAATTTAGGTTGTATTTTTATTATTGTTATTTTTCCGCTTTTATATTACACCATTTTGGAGGATTTGTAAAGGTTGTTTTTTAAGATATTTTGAAGCTTTTAGGTAATAAATTTTTTTGATTAAATTAAGGTTCCAAATTGTAATCTATATATCTGTCATTGATTTGAATTAATGATATTCCGTAAACTTAAGTTTTCTCTATATAAAAATTCTAACCCATTAAGAGTTAGAATTAATAATTTTGGTGGAGGTGAGGAGAGTCGAACTCCTGTCCACTATACATTCCACATAAATTTCTCCGAGTGCAGTTTGCTATTTTTATTCATTTAATTTACGCAAGCAAACGTGCTTAAATTAAATATAGCTTTTTTATACCCTCTATTACCAAAGCACTTAATAGATTTGTTTCCTACAAATATAACACCTTTATTTTATGCGTAGGAACATAAAACAAGGCGACACCGCGACTAGGCAGCGTATGCTAATTCTGTATTATCAGCGTTTATTTTTATTTTTGCTTTTTTATAGTGGCCGAAGCAACCATCCACTACTCGCTTTTTATCTTTCTTGTATAGTGTCGAAACCATTACACCCCCAAGTCTTTTTTATTATATACTATTTTTGATTAATTTTCAACTACAAATAAGAAACTTACTACTTTCCTAAGTTTCTTATTTATATATCTCTCGCTTATGTTTATGTTATTATTATTCATCTTACAAAAGTCCCCACTGTTATTATATTTACAGTGGGGATAATTTTATTTTCTCGCAAACTTCCTCTCAATTTCATACTTAGACATCTTTATTACAGTAGGTCTACCATGTGGACAAGTAAATGGGTTTGGAAGCTTTAAAAGCTCTCTCATTAAACTATCAACTTCCTCTTTTGTAAGCTGCATATTAGCTTTAACTGCTGCTTTACATGCAACTGTTGCTAAAAATTTTTCTTCTTTTTCTTGTTTAGCTGTTCTTGCAACTGTATTTATTTCATCTAAAGTTTCCTTAAACAATTCTTCTGTATCTAAGTCTACACATACATCAGGAACTCCTGATAATTTTATAGTATTTTCACCAAATTCTTCCAAGATAAATCCTGCTTGTCTAAACATTGCCATATTGTCTTTTGCTATATCCATTTCTTTATGTGTTAAATTTATTATATCTGGTAGTAGCAATAGTTGTGAAGCCTTTTCTCCTGTTTGGTTGAAGAAATTCTTTTTTACTTTTTCATACATTATTCTTTCATGAGCTGCATGTTGGTCCATTATGTACAATTCATTGTCTATTTCTAAAATTATGTATGTATTAAATGCTATTCCTATAAATTTATATTGAATTTTTTGAGCATCTGCATTACTTTCAAATATTGATACATTTTTGTCTTCCATATTGTCATCTAATGCATAAAATCCTGCTTCTTCCTCTTCTTTTTTCTCAAGTTCTGGTTGTTTTCTACCTCCATAAGGCTCTTTTCCAAATAGTTCTTTGTACATTTCTTCGAATGATAAGATTTTTTCTTTGCTGTCTTGAGGTGATGTTTTTTCTGATGGTTGCTGTTTTGCGTCTATTTCTGCATTTTGAGGTATTTCTTGATTTTGCATTTCATTTGTTTCTTCATTATTTGTTTTCTCATTATTTTCTACTACATTTGTATTTGCTCCATATGATACTTCGTCTTCATTTAATACTTGTTCATTTTCGTTATCTTTATCTGAATTATCAAATACAATTGGTATTATCGTTTCATTTTCTAGGCTTTCGGAATTTACTTTTTCTTCTTGTAATGCTTTTGGTAATTCATTCTCCTCTTGTACGACTTCAACTTTTTCTTCTTTGCTTTCTTGCTCTACAACAGGCGAAATTATTTCATTGTATTTTTGTTCCATTTCTTTATATGTATCTGTTAATTGTAAATTTGGATTTTGTTCAACTTCTTTTTTTAAATCATCTTGCAATGATTTTAGTTTTTCAAATATATCTTGATTTGACATTACTGTTTTATTTTCTAATACAGAATTTATAGGTTTTACATCTGTTTGGTTATTTTCTTCTTTTCTACTATTATATATATCTTCTACAATATTTCCATTCTGCTCTTGTGTAGCTAATGAATAAGTTTTGGCTGCTAATTCACTTGCATTTTGTATCTTGAATGCATTTTCATTTGCTTTTTTTATTTCTTCTGTTTTTTCTCTATCTGTCATAAATCCAGCATTTAACAATGTATCTTTTATAGCATGAAACATTGATTTAAAAGCAACACTTTCTTCTGCAAATCTTACCTCTAATTTTGCTGGGTGAACATTTACATCAACTTTATGTGGATCTACACTTATGTTTAATATTAAAAATCCAAACTTTCCAATTGTAATCATTCCTTTAAATCCCTGCTCAGCCGCACTTGTTAATGCTTTATCTTTAACATATCTTTTATTAACAAAAAATAGTTGATTGCTTCTATTTGAACGAGAGATTATAGGTTTTCCAACCACACCCGTAACTTTAATGTCTTCATATGTATAATCAACATTTAAACAGTTTTCTGCAATATCCTTTCCATATATATTATATATAACAGTTTTCATGTCGTTATTACCCGATGTTTGAATTACTGTCTTTCCTGAATTTATTAGTCTTATAGCAATGTTTGGATTTATAAGTGCAATTCTAGTTACAGCATCTTCTATATACCCAAATTCTGTAAAGTCCTTTTTTAAAAATTTATATCTTACAGGTGTATTGAAAAATAAATTTTGTACAGTTATAGTTGTTCCTTTTGGGCATCCTATCTCTTCATTACTAATAACTTTTCCACCTTCTACTACCACTTTTCGTCCAATATCACTTGACTCAGTTTTAGATACCAGTTCAACTCTTGCAATTGCTGCAATACTTGCTAATGCCTCACCTCTAAATCCCATAGATTTTACTGTTTCTAAATCTTTGGCTTGTCTTATTTTACTTGTAGCATGTCTTTCAAATGCTATTTCCATATCATCTGGCATAATACCCTTTCCATTGTCTGTGATACGTATATAAGATATTCCGCCATTTTTAATCTCTATAGTTATGTTGGTTGCTCCAGCATCTATAGAGTTTTCTATTAATTCTTTTACAACTGATGCTGGTCTTTCAATTACCTCACCTGCGGCAATTTGGTTTATTGTTAGTTCATCTAATAATACTATATTTCCCATTTTTCTACCTACTTTCGTTCTCTTATATTACTTTCTTTCTGAGATTATATCATTGTTTTGTTTGTTTTGTATAGATTTATTTTATACTTTTTTTATTATTTTGTATGTAAATCTTTTTTACTTTTTTAGTTCTATTTCTATTTTTTTGTCTTCTTTTAAATCTATTTTACTATATTTTACATGGCAGCAATCGAAAAGCTTTCTTGATGCAATATTATTTTCTGAATCGGCATATTTGTTGCTTAAATAAACCACTTCTTTTATTCCAGATTGAATTATAATTTTAGCACATTCATTACAAGGAAATAAATCTACATATATCTTTGCATTTTCTAAATCTTTTTTACTTCCTCTATAATTTAAGATAGCATTCAGCTCTGCATGACATACATATGGATATTTTGTTTCTAAATTTTTTCCAACTCTTGCCCATGGAAATTCATCATCATTAAATCCATTTGGAGCACCATTATATCCAATTGATAAAATTCTATTATCATTACTAACAATACAAGCACCTACTTGTGTTGAAGGATCCTTACTTCTCATGGCTGACAATTTCGCAATTGCCATAAAATATTCTTCCCAACTTATGTAATTATCTCTTTTTCTATTTAAATTATTTTCCATATAAATCCCCTCTCTATCATCTTTTATATAAGTAATTTTATCCACTATACCATAAACATGCATTTTCTTCTAGTTCAAATTTAAAAACAATGTAACACTTTTATCTATATAAGAATAATATATACCATACAAAAGAACAAGAAAAAAAGTTCTTTATAGGAGGTAGACATATGGGAAATTGTTGTAACTGTGGTAATAGTGAAATCTTATGGTTCATTATTCTATTTTTACTACTTTTCTGCAGCTGTGGTAACAACTCTTGCTGTGATAACAACTGTGGATGTGGTTGCTAAAAATCCTTATCCTTAAAAGAAAAGTAACTTTGTACATTTGAAAGGGGGGAAATTTATTATGCCAGAAAATAGAGGTTGTGGATGCGGTTTTGGTTTTGGAGATGACTGCATTTGGATAATTATAATATTAATATTAATATGCTGCTGTTGCGGTGGTAACAGAGGATGTTGCTAATTAAATACCTTTTGTTAGTTTAACATATTAAAAGTAAAGGAATTGGGTACTTTTCCTTTACTTTTTTCTTAAATTTGAAACAATTTTTTCAAGATTTTCTAGTAAATAATCTATGTCATCTTTGCTATTTTCCTTTCCTATTGTAATTCTTAAAGTTCCATATGCAAGTTCTTTTGAAAGTCCAATTGCCATTAGAACATGCGATGGTTCATCAAGCCCTGAACTGCAAGCAGAACCACTAGAAGCACAAATTCCTTTTTCATCTAATTTTAATAATAATTCTTCTCCTTCAATTCCTGCAAATGAAATATTTGCATTTCCTGGAAGTCTATTTGTAATATGTCCATTTATTTTTATCATTGGAATTCTTGCCTTTGCTTCTTTAATAAAATAATTTCTTAATTTTGTTATATGCTCATTATAATCATCAAAATTCCTGTACACAAGTTCTATTGCTTTCCCAAGTCCAACTATTCCTGCGACATTCTCTGTACCTGCCCTTTTATCTTTTTCTTGATGGCCTCCATCTTGTAATTTTTCAAATTCAATTCCATCTTTTATATATAAAGCCCCCATACCTTTTGGACCATAAAACTTATGTGCAGACATTGATAATAAATCTATATTTAATTTTTCAACATCTATCTTAACATTTCCTACAGCCTGAACCGCATCAGTATGAAAAATTACATTATGTTTTTTTGCAATATTTCCTATTTCTTGAATTGGTTCAATAGTCCCAATTTCGTTGTTAGCAAACATTATTGTTATTAAAATTGTTTTATCTGTAATTGCATTTTCTAGCTCTTCTAAATTAATAACTCCCATTTCATCAACATTTAAATAAGTAACTTCAAATCCCTGGGTTTCAAGTTTTTTGCATGTGTTTAAGACTGCTGGATGTTCAATTTTGCTTGTAATAATGTGATTTCCCCTATTTTTATTTGCATATGCAATTCCTTTTACCGCAAGATTATCACTTTCACTACCACAAGAAGTAAAGTAAATTTCTTTTTTATTGCAATTTATGGCTCTTGCAACCTTTTGCCTTGATTCCTCTTGAGCTCTTTTGGCTCTTCTTCCAATTGTATATAGTGATGATGCATTTCCAAATTCAATTCCAAAGTATGGAATCATTTCTTTTATTACTTCTTCACTTACTGCTGTTGTAGCAGCATGGTCAAAATATCTAAAACTCATAAAATTACCTTCTCTTTAAATTAAATTTATTAT
>OLPI01001774.1_pt1 | contig 18394 bp, 19 predicted proteins | sample 1672361 | NCBI WGS metagenome assembly OLPI01 (sample SAMEA3136675, study PRJEB25190) | human gut metagenome
AAAAAATATTAAAAAACAAATCAACTCAAAAAGTTAATTTTTTCCCATCCTCTTTGATGATTAATTTTAAATAGTTAATTATCAATATTATTTCATTGGAGAGTGTTTTAGATGAATATAAGTGAGATTTTTAGTGATTCATTTAAATATCCAATTATTGATATTAAAAAATTTGCAATATTCGGTATTATTGTTGTTTTAGCTACTCTTAATGTTTCAGCAGCTAACAGTTCAGTTTTACAGATAATTTTAAATGTTGTTTCATTTGTTGCAATTATTTTAGTTTTAGGTTATGGATTGGATGTTGTGAAATATGGATTTAAGCAGGCTAATGAGTTACCTGATTTTGATTTTAAAACAGGTTTTGTTAACGGTTTAAAACTTTTTGTAATTCAGTTCTGTTACTTGATAGTTCCATTAATTCTTATATATATTACGGCTTATTTATCAGGATTTTTACAGTCTTTAGCTGGAATAATGAAATCATATTATGAAACTGGAATGTATTCAATTTCAAATTCATTTTTAACTTCAATGGCAGTTACATTTATTATAGCAGTTGTACTTTCTATAGTTTTCATGTTATTTGCTAATATTGGAATGGCCAGACTGGCTAAATATGATGATATTTTTGAAGCAGTGAATCTTTCTAAAGTTTTTAAAGATTTAAAAAAGATAGGAATAGCTAAAAGCATCGGATGGTTAATTGTATTGATGATTGCTGGTTTTATTATAATCCTTGTTGGAGTTGGAATTTCAATGATTATCCCATTTGCCGGTTCAATTATTGCTTCATTTATTGTTATATCTTATTTCTATTTATTTTATTACAGATGTGTCGGTTTATTATATTCAAATATATAAACCATTTATTTTTTTATCTAAAATTTAATATAGCTTTACTATTAAATATTTACATACGGAACTTTTTATTTTTAAGAGGTTGTTAATATGAATTTAGGGGAAAATATTAAAAAATCATTTTTATATCCGTTATGTGACTATAACAAGTTTGCAATGCTTGGAGTTTTAACTGTTTTTTCTTTTTTAAGTTCAATTTGCTCTTCATTTGGTGCGGATAATCCGTGGGTAGTTATTGTAGCTACTTTAATTGGAGGTATAATTTCAATGTATCTTACAGGTTATTCTGTTTCTGTAATCAAATGTGGGATTAATGTTAAAGAGGAAATTCCTGATTTTAAAGTAGGTAGAGATATTTTAAACTTTTTCAAATATCTTGTTATAGGTTTAGTTTATACAATTATTCCGTTAATTATTATTTTTATTACAGTTTTTGGAACTGGGATATTGGAAATATGGACTAATATAGCTCCTTATATTCAGTATGGAAATGCAGATATTCCGCCAGCATTGTTTTCCAGTTTCATGTTTGCTGTTTTCATTACATTTTCAGTAACTGTTATTGTTTTGGTTATTCAAATAATTTTTACTAATTTGGGAATTGCAAGAATGTTAGCTAACAACAGTATAACTGACGGTTTGGACTTATTTGAAGTTTTTAATGATATTGGAAAAATAGGCTGGTTTAAAACTGTCGGATGGTTTATTGTAATATGTGTTTTAGATATGATATTTTTTATAATTTCAGTAGGAATAATGCTTATTCCATATGTTGGAGTTATTATAGCCGCATTTTTCATGTTAACATTTACAAGATTATTTAATTCATATTCAGTAGGTTTATTATATTCTGATGCTTATAAAATCAATAAAAATCAGGAGAATATTAAAGATAATGTTTTAGAAGATACTTCAAAGGCTGAAAAGACTGATGTTTTAGAGGAATATGAAAAAATTATTGAAAGTAAAAAGGAAGATACAATAGACAGTATGTATGGTGAAAAAGATGAGTAAAAAAGTAGTTATATTACATGGCAGTCCCCGTGTAAGTGGAAATAGTGATATATTAGCTAAAGAATTTAAAAAAGGAGCAGAAGATGCTGGAAATGAAGTTAAAAAAATTTCATTTCCAATGAGATTTATTAATTATTGTAAAGGCTGTTTAGGTTGTGTATCTTCTGGAGAATGTGTTATTCATGATGATATGTCTGAGATTTTAGAGGATATGGCAGATGCAGACATTATTGTATTTGCAAGTCCTATTTATTTCAATACAATCAGCGGACAAATGAAAACAATGATTGACAGATTAACTCCAAAAGCTAAACAGTTATGTGATAAAGATTATTATTTCTTATTTTCAGCAGCTACTGATAATCAAAAATCATTGGATCCTGCAGTTTGTGAGTTAAGAGGATTTTTAAATTGCATTGGTGTTGAATCTGAAAAAGGCATTGTTTTTGGTTTAAATGCTGAAAGTGAAGGTGAAATTAACCATAATGAAAATGCTTTAAAGCAAGCTTTTGAATTTGGAAAAAACATTTAATTTGTGATTAATTTCACATTTATTTACTATTTTTAACTTCACTTCACTGTTTTTTTTAAGATAGTATTAAATATTGTTTAAAACATATTATGTAATAAGGTGAAGTAAATGAAATTTAAAATAACCATTAATGATAATGAGTATCATGCAGATATGGTGGATTGTGAGTTAGTAAATCAGATAGCTGACATGTGTCCTTTTGAAAGTACTTATAAACAGCATCTTCATCATGAATACTTTACTAAATTGCCAAGTACTGTTAATGATGAAGGATGTCCACTAACTACATCTATTTTAAAAAATAAAATATACTATTATCAAAAATGGAACTCACTTGTTATTGTTTACGAAGATGCTAATGTTAGTCCTTATGAATTAAGTTATATTGGTGAATTTGAGGAAGACGTTAGTGAATATCTTCAGGAAATGGGAAGAAACATCTTTGTTGAAGTAGATGCAGAATAATTTCTATTTAAAAAGCTATATTATCTATGTTTCATATAAATACTATGTAATATGGTGATTTTTTATGGAGATTACTCTAAATTTAAAAACAATTTCTGCAATTGTAGCTGTTATAGCTGTAATTATTGGTATAATTGAAGGGTTAAATGTTTTTAGTTTATCTGGATTAGTTTCAGATTTTGTATTTTATGGTTCTTTAGCAATAATTATAGCTATTCTAGGTCTTTTAGGAGTTTATATTTCTAAGATGGATATTAGAATAGCTGCAATCCAATATATAATTATTGGACTTGGTCTTTTTATAACTATTGGTTATTATGGCGTAATTGGCTGTGTTATATTTGTTGTTGCTGGTGTTTTAGCAATTGTTGAATATATGCAAACTAAAGAGGAAGTTACAACAGATAAAAAGCTTTTTTTAATTCCTGTTTTAACTATTATCATAATTGTTTTATTTTTACTTGTTAGTGTTGGTTTAGGCATTTTAGATAGTATGGCTGCTTCAGATTCTGTATCTTTTAGTGATTTAAGCGCATCTATATCTAATGAATACGGCACCACTTCTGGTGATTTAACTGGAACATTAAATGTTGATAAAGATTTTGATTATTTGGAAGTTAAAGTTAGTTTTTATAATTCTAATAATTTAACACTATATGAATCATATGCTTATAATGGAAATAATGTTCATCCAGGCAAATATTCAATTGATGCATTTTATTTTGGAAATGAAATCCCTACAAAAGCAGTAATTGAAGTATATAATGAGATTAATAGTGATCCGATTTATACTCAAAATGTAAATATTAATTAGGTGTTATCTGATTAAAGATAACACTTTTTTTATTCTTCTATTGGTTCATAAATAAGACCGATTCCACGTGTTTTAAATAATTCAGTTAATGCAATTATCAGTGTAAATATAAGATTTGTAATAATAAACATTGCCCACCAGAGAGGTTCTGGTGATGTTAGTGTATTTATTCCTGAAGTTCCGATAATCATCATAGCTATCATGGTGATTGTAAACAGTACAAATGCAATTACACATTCTATTACTGTTAATCCAATGTAAAATAAAATATATCTGGCAGGACCTATTGTTAAGATTACTTCTTTTATTTCTTTAAAGTCAAATGCTTTTTTAAAGTTATTATGAGCAGCCATATTTGACAGGCTTATGAAACTTACAAAATATAATATGATTCCCAATATTATGGATATGATTGCTCCTGCTGTTCCGATTATTCCTCTGGAGATGTGATTTAAAAATGCTATATTGCTAACAGCTAATATTATTATAGGAATTGCAAAGTATATGAATTTAACAAGAAATACTTTTGCTCCGTTTATTAACATTTCCTTTAAGTTATTGAATTCAGGCACTTTATCTGTTCCATTAATCATTCCGCAGGTGGAGATTTCTAGTATTTTGTATTCATATCCTAAAAATAAAAATCCGGGGATTAATGTAAATACTGCCGGTACAATTAAACTGGCAAATTTTAAATTTAAATTTGCATTCTGATAATGGATTAATATTAAGAGATATGCCATCCATAGGATAAATATTGAAAATAATGTTAGTCCAAAGTAAAACAGTGATTTTGAGTTTTTTATTGAGTATTTGATGCTGTCATTGTATATGTCAAGTATCATATTTTTTCCTCCAGTATTTTTCAGCAACTATGTAAATATATGTTACTTATGTAAAATTAAGTTTACATCATATATAAATGTATGGTTTATGTTACATGTCTGGAGTAAAATTTCAATGTAAAAAAAGTTTTAAAAGAAAAGAAAGGAATCTTTTCTTTATGGTCTTAAACCTGATCCGCCTTGGAGAGTTATTGTTTCTCCAGAGATGTAGCTTGCAGCTTCCGATGCTAAGAATAAGCAGGTTCCACCAATATCTTTTTCAGCATCACCAAATCTTTGTAATGGTATGCCTTGTATTGTTTTTTCATAAATTTCAGGATATTCTTCCTTCCATTGTTCTAATTGGGCAGTCATTACAAGTGGACATACGACATTGATGTTGATTCCGTCACAACCCCATTCTGTTGCAGCTACTCTTGACATACCTCTGATTCCTTCTTTTGCAGCAGCATATGATGATTGTCCGTCTCTTCCAAACAATCCGGCACCTGATGCAAAGTTGATTACAGAACCTTTGCTTTCTTTAAGATATGGATGAGCATATTTCATAAAATTAAATACTGCATATAATCCTGAGTTGATGGCTAAATCAAAGTCTTCTTTTGTATGTTCTACAAGTTTTAATCCTGATTTGGAAGCTTGTGCATTGTTTATTAATACATCAATTCTTCCATATTCATCAACAACTTGTTTTATTGCATCTTTTACCTGGTCTTCATATCCACCGTCAGCTACAATAGACAATACTTTTATATCATATTTGTCTTCAAGTTCTTCTTTTGCTTTTAAAAGTGTGGATTCAGTTCTGCCTGTAATTGCAAGGTTTGACCCTGCTTTTGCAAATGCTGTAGCTATACCAAATCCGATTCCTTTTCCTCCACCAGTTATTATCGTTACTTTTCCATTCATATCGTTGTTCATAAATACTCGCCTCTTAATATAAATATAACGAAGTATATTTATCACGATTTATAATATGCCTTTTGTATTATATAAAATTTGCTTATTGATTTTTCTTAAAATAAGTTGTATTGTTTTATTTTCATTAATGATGGATTATGTGTCTTATTTAATTTTATAGAATAAAATTTAAACATGTGTTTAAAAAAACAGAATATTTTTATAAAAAAGTAAATTAAAAGATTTCTCTTAAGATTGAGTAGTGTTGTTATTATCTATTGAGAAATCTGATTTGTTCATATCAAAATTACCGGTAGCTTCTTTTACGACATTGCCATCATGTATAATCTCAATTTTGGCATGATCTATAGCTAAATATTTATGACTGTTGTAAAATCCGAAATAAGAACCATATTCATTATTATCTACCGTATTTAATCCTTCAGTTGTAGTAGCTAATGCGTTTCCATTACTGTCATAATATGTTGTTTTTAAGAAGTAACCCTGAGTATTTGATGGAAGATTATTAAAAATAGCATTGACATTGTAATAATAACCGCTTTCATCACTAGTTCCTGAAATATCTGTAATTGTTATGGAGATACTGTCTGGATTGTAAAATAGATTACTGCTAAAAATGGCTATTCCTATAACTATAATAACTATAACTGCAACAGGAATTAATATTTTATTTTTAGAGAGATTAAATGAAGCTTTGCTGCTGAATATTTTGGAATCCATATTGTCGTCGGATTTAGCTTCAGCCGGAGCTTCATTAAATAATAATTCATCTATATCTTTTTTAGAAGTTTCAGTTTCTTCGGTTTTTTGAACTTTTTTAGGAGTTTCTTTCACTGGAGAATTGTCATCGACTAAAACAGAATATCCGCATTCATTACAAAATTGTGCATCATCAGGTAGTTCATTTCCACATTTTGGGCAATATTTGCTCATTTGTTTTCACCTCTATTGTAAATTGAATCTGTATAAATATGTATATAAATTGTTATTGATATTTCTTTTTAAAAATTTTCGAAAAATTTATTTATAATAATTGTTTATTCTTAATTAAAGAGGTTTTTTATATGGTAGAATTAAAAGGAACAAAAACTGAAGCAAACTTGAAAGCTGCTTTTGCAGGTGAGTCACAGGCTCATACCAAATATGAATACTATGCAAGTCAGGCAAAAAAAGACGGTTATGTTCAAATTTCAAATATCTTTTCAGAAACTTCACATAATGAAAAGGAACATGCTAAAATCTGGTTTAAACTCTTGCATGGTGGCAGTATTCTGGATACTGCATCTAATCTTAAAGATGCAGCTGAAGGCGAAAATCACGAATGGACCAGTATGTATCCAACTTTTGCAAAAGAAGCCAGAGAAGAAGGATTTGATGAAATAGCTTATCTATTTGATGCTGTTGGAGCTATTGAAAAAGAACACAACGAACGTTATGATGTTTTACTCAAAAAAGTTGAGGAAGGCAGCGTATTTGTAAAAGAAGAAGAAATTGTTTGGATTTGTGGAAACTGCGGACATATTTTTAAAGGAAAAGAAGCGCCTGAAAAATGTCCGGTTTGCGCTCATCCAAAAGCATACTTTGAAAAAAGAGCAGATAATTATCTCTAGATTTTTAAAATCTGGACTTTTTTTCTTCTTTTTTTATTATAAAAAGAATTTCAATTTAAAAAAAGTTAAAAATCAGCTATTTGTTAATAGCTATTAATTTTTTAGCAGCTTTCATATCATTGCTGTAGATATGGCCGCTTGTGGAGTGGTAATGGATGCCTCCGAAGTTTACTTTTTCACCTAATAATTCTTTGTTAAGCTCTTCTTTCATTTTAATTCCAATATAAGCTATAAAAAACATATTTGAATAAAAAGCACCGAAAATATCATTGGATCTGAATAAACAGTGGATTGTCAATTCATTGTTACGAACAATACATTGCAGGAACTGTAAACATGGAATATCTTCACGGTCCTGGTCTAATTTCGGATCATAGGTAATAGCTACTGCACGATTACTTCCAATTGCATGAAGCATTCTTTTTTTCATTACTTCAAATTGGTCTGTGTCAAAATGGGCCAATATACGGTTTGGGTAAGTGTATACGAATCCCTGATCATCACTATTTTCAAATGACCTGACATATTCATATAATGCATCACTTTTAATAGGACATCCTTCAATATCATATTTTCCGGATTTGATTTCATTTAGCATCATATCAGTAGTCATATGCTGGTATTTAGCAGCAAATTTTAAGTTTAACGGGTCGTCAATTATGTAAAAATTACCTAAACTTTCTTTTAAATGATGGTTGCTGTCTTTATAAGTTTCTTTTCCTTCCTTTAAGATTTTTTTAACAAAATCTAAATAGCATTGATTAATAGATAGCATAATAAAATAATTCCTTAAATCAGTTATTTTAATTTTAGTTTCTTTTATAATATATTTATTTTTATTAAACCGTAAAGTGAAATATGGTGTTCATCGATATTTTTCTTAATAACTTATTTATTTAGTTGTAATACTAATTTGTATACATTGTTATTATTTTTTAAAATGAATGTTGTATGTATTTTTATATTAGTAAATCTAATGTATTAATGTATAAAATTATATTTCATATATGTTTATACGATATTATAAAATTAAATTTTGGAGGAACAAAAATTGGTTAAATATGTTAATAAGTCAATTGTACTTTTTTTAGTATTTTTGTTATTATTAATAATTGTTCCATCTATTTTTGCTAGTGATGCTGTTGATAACCAGACAGTCGTTAGCAGTGATGAACAAATTGAAATATCTGCTGTTAATGATGGCGGAGTTATTTATAGTCATAGTGGGGATACTTCTGATGTTCTTACTGGTTCTAATGACATCTATTTCAATGCATCTGCAGACAGTGATGGAAAAGGAACACAGTCTAGTCCATATAAGTACTTGCAGTATAACAGATTAACTTCAGGATGTACTGCTCATTTTGCAGACGGTACTTATAATTTAGATGCTAAAAAAGGAATATATTCATCTATGACACTCATTGGTCAAAGTGCTCAAAATACTATAATTAAGTTTAACGGTATTGCATTTAATGTTGGAACTGGTTATACTTTAACTTTAAAAGATTTAACCTTAAATCATGCTACTGTTAAGAATTTTGGTACTGTCAGTGCAACTAATGTGATATTTAAAAATGGTGTAGCTGTTGATGATACAGGTTACGGATATAACAATGCATATGGTGGAGCTATCTACAATTATGTTAATACTGATTATTCAGGTTATGTAACTAATACACCTAAAAATACATTATATAACTGTACATTTTTAAATAACAGTGCAATGTATGGTGGAGCTATTTACCTGCCATATGGGGAATTGTCTATTTCAAACTGTAAGTTTATTAATAACTCTGCACATTGGTTTGGTGGAGCTATAGCTTCTGAAAATGAATGTGGAATTTCTATTACCGGCACAACTTTTGAAAACTGCAGATCTGTAGATGATGCTGGTGGAGCTATTTATGCGTTTTCTACTGATTTGGAAGTTAAGGACAGTATTTTCAATAACTGTTCTGCAAACTTTGCAGGAGCTATCTGTAGTTTAAATTCTGAAATGTTAATTTCTTATTCTAATTTTACAAATAACCTTGCCAGATATGAAGGTGGAGCTATATATAAGATGTATGGTTCTGGAACTGTTATTAAATCCAATTTTACTAAAAATGCAGCTTTAAATGGTGGTGCATTATTTAGTGATAACTGTACTTCTTTTGAAATTAGAAACTCTGAATTTGTATCAAATGCAGCAACCGGATTTGGAGGAGCAATATTTTCCAATGCAAATCCTAAATTGACTGTTGATGGAGTTATATTTAGTGATAATAAAGCCAGTTACAATGCTAATATCTTAAATCAATCTAATTTCAGCCCTATTGTATCAAGCAGTAACAATTATTCATTATTTGTTTACAAATCATTATTCAATGGTACATTACCAGCAAGATATAATTTAGCTGAACACGGCTTTGTAACTGAAGTTAAAGATCAGCAAGCTTCAGGTAACTGCTGGGCATTTGCAGCACTTGCTTCTCTTGAAACCTGTGTTTTAAAAGCAAGTAATAAAACATTCAATTTCTCTGTAGAAAATATGAAAAATTTAATTGAAATGTATTCTTCTTATGGATGGAAAATGGAAACTAACAATGGCGGATACAATGGAATGCCGATGGGTTATTTAGCTAGCTGGTTAGGTCCTGTTAATGCTACTTTAGATCCGTTTGATGATATGGGAACTTTATCTCCACTTTTAGAAAGTGAAATACATGTTCAAAACATTTATGTTTTACCTGCACGTACCAGCTATACTGATAATGATGCTATAAAAGAAGCTATTTTAAAATATGGCGGATTATATGCTTCATATTATCATTCAGCAAATTATCTTAACTCCAGAACTAATGCTTATTATGATCCATATACCGGCGGCGGAAACCATGCAATTACTGTAGTTGGATGGGATGACAATTATTCAAGAAGTAATTTCTACAATAGCCCTGCAGGAAACGGTGCATTTATAGTTAAAAACAGCTGGGGACCTTCATGGGGAGATAAGGGTTACTTCTACATCTCTTACTATGATAGAGTTTTATTTGCTGTAAATAAAGATAATCAGGCATTTACCTATATTTTAAATGATACTGTAAGATATACTAAAAACTACCAGTATGATGTTGCAGGAATGACTGATTACCTGGTAACCGGTAAAAAAACCATCTGGTATCAGAATATTTACAATGCAACTGGTAATGAAGCAATTGCTGCTGTATCAACATTCTTCAATACAACTGTTGACTATGAAATCTCTGTTTATGTAAATAATGTATTGCAGCTTACCCAAAACGGTAAACATGAAGGCAGCGGATATTACACCATTCCATTAAAAGAATATGTTCCTGTAGCTGTTGGAGATATCTTTAAAATTGTTGTAAAACTTACAAATCCTCAAAAAGGATATGCAGTTGTTCCTGTTTCAGAACAGGTTTCAACAACCAGATGTTATTATGCTCCTGGAGTATCATACTTCAGTCATGACGGTGAAAAATGGACAGATTTATATGATTTTACTTTTTCAGGATATGATCATTCATACAGTTCACAGGTAGCCTGCCTTAAAGCATTTACTGTTGCCGATAAACAGAATACAACAGTTACTTTAAATAACCTTACTCCTAAAGTTCAGGAATTTAGTGAAATTATAGCTACTGTAATTGATGCTAATGGTAAATTAGCTAAAATAGGCAGTGTTATTTTCAACATTAACGGAACTAATTATACAGCTAGTGTAGTTAATGGCAGTGCAAAAATCAGTGTATACTTTGATGAAGTTGGAGATTATATAATTTCAGCTAACTATCAGGATAACGGATTATATAATGGATCTTCTGTTCAGAAAACTGTCAGTGTTACTAAAACCGATGTTAATTTAACTGTTGATATTGATGATATTATTTATGGTGAAAATCCGGTAGCTAATATTAATTTAACTTCAATAGCTGGCATCAACGTAACTGATGATGTTGTTTTAACAGTTAACAATAAAAAATATTCTGTTAAAGTTATTAATGGTTCAGCTGTTTTCAGTGTTCCTGAAATTTTAACTGCCGGAGAATATCAGGCTATTGTATCTTATTTAGGCAGTGAAAAATATAATTTAGCTAATAATAGTGTTAATTTCACAGTAGCTAAAAAAGAAATCAACATGAATGTAACTATTAATAAAGATTACAGAGACATAACAGTAAACGTTAACTTATCTGAAAAACTTGATGGAAATTTAACAGTTCTTGTAAATAATACATCTTACACATTAACTTACATTAATGGAACCGGTTCATTAATCTTCAAAAACCTAACTTATGGAAATTACACAGTTAATGTAACTTTCACAAAAGACAATTACCAAAGCATTAATGTATCTGAAAATGTTGAAATAAACTCTATTAAAACAGTTTTAGAAACAGAAAATGTTGTAATGTATTATAAAAACGGTACAAGATTTGTAGTTGTCCTAAAAGATATTGACGGCAACCCATTAGCTAATATGAATGTAACTATTTCAATAAACGGCAGAGACTATATCAAACAGACTGATGAAAACGGTACTGCTTTTATGAGCCTTAATTTAGACAGTAAAAATTACACTGTTGTTACTACATTTAATGGAACTTCCAAATACTTTGGAACCAGTGCAAATAACACAGTATCTATTTTACCAACAATCATCAGTAAAAACATAGTTAAATACTACAGAAATGGTACACAATTCTATGTAACTGTTTTAGACTTTAATGGAAACCCATTAGCTAATACAACTGTCAGATTCAATATTCACGGTGTATTCTACAACAAAACTACTGATGAAAACGGTACTGCTAAATTAAACATCCAGTTAAGACCTGGAAACTATATTATTACTGTATTTAATTTAGTTACTGGTGAACAGACAGGTAATAATGTTACTGTATTGTCTAAAATTGTTGAAAATTATGACTTAGTTAAATACTATCAAAATGCTTCAAGATTCTCAGTTAAAATCTTAGATAATCAGGGATATCCTGTTGAAGGAACTATTGTAACATTTAACATCAACGGTGTATTCTACTACAAAGAAACTGATTCAAAAGGTATAGCTAGTTTAGGTATTAATTTAAGGCCTGGCAAATATGTAATCACTACTATGTACGGTCAGTATGAAGTAGGAAACACTGTTACAGTTTTACCAACTTTAGAAACTAGTGATTTAAACATGAAGTATAATGATGGTTCTGCATTTAGAGCAAAAGTTGTAGATGGTCAGGGTAATCCATTAGCTAACCAAAATGTTACATTTAATGTAAATGGTGTATTCTATAATAAAGTTACTAATGATGAGGGTATCGCATCCTTAAACATTAAGTTAATGAAAGGGGAATACATTATTACTTCAATGTATAATGGATTTGAAACTGGAAATACAATTAAAATTCAATAAGGTTTTTTAAATAAACCTTTTTTTTCTTTTTTGTTATATCATTTCTTTTAAAAATTTTTATTTTTTACAGAAAAAAGCTGCCGTGCGGCAGCTTTAAAATTTATTTATGCGCTTTTGCGCTCATTTAATTTTTCTTTAAGCTTACGGGTAAGTTCAAACGTACGATGCTGCTTTGTTGCTTTTAGATTAGGAAAAGCCTTGACAAGACGCCTTCTTGTACGTCTACCCACATCGGAATTTTTCTGAAGCATTGGCTTAAGTTCTTCAAGCTTTGCGGCAAATTTTTCGGCGGCCGCCTGTCTCTTTTCGCTCAGCTTGCCTATGTTCTGTTCTGCATACTCTGAAATTCCGCTTGTAAGCCTTTCCGCGTTTTCGCGCAGACCGTCTAAATCGTCCATCAGCGCCTCGCTGTGCTCTTTTGCACCGATAACGCTTTCAAATATCTTTTCTCCCAGTCCGTCCGAGACCTCTTTAAGCTCGCCCACAACCTTTTCAAGCACACGCGCCGACACTCTGAACTTATGCATAACAACAAATGTGACAGCCGAATCCGCAATATATGCCGCAGCGGCAGCGCTTAAAAGAATTATACCAAGCGTCATCGGCACAAAACCTACCAATTTTAAAATCAGCGGATGAATAAGCCTTACGACAATCACGCACGCCGCTCCCCAGAGAAGCGAAAATTCAAGGCATATGTAACCCTTTATGTTAAACGGTCTTTCGGAATAATCCCACCATTTTTCATTATAAAGCTTTTCTAAAACGAACCCCGTTAAAAATTCCAGAACAGAAGTAAGTATAACCGAGCCGATGAATAATGCCGCTATATTTGCCGATATGGGCGAACTATGCACACCCCCGCCCCGTATATCGGACATACGGGCCCATTTAAAAACCCCCTGTTCACAAAAGTTCCCGTCTTTATCGCGGCAAAGGCAACCTCGCCGCACCATCCCAAAAATGCGTATATGATAAAAAACCACGCATAATTATAAAGCTGATGCATCTCACTTTTTCCGCCTTTCAAGATATTTTTCAGTCGAAGTCACCGCATTTGCTCCGTCCGCCGCGGCCGTAACAACCTGCCTCAGCTTTTTTGAGCGCAAATCACCTGCCGCAAACAGCCCCTCTGCCGAGGTTGCGCAATCTTCGCCCGCGATTAAAAATCCCGAATCATCGGTCTTTGCCGAATCCTTAAACAAATCGTTCTGCGGAACCTCGCCTATTGCCGCAAAAACGCCGTCGGCTTCTATTATTCTGCCGTCTTTAAGAACAATTTTATCGACCTTTGTATATCCTTGTATGTCAACAATCTCGCTGTTCCACAGCGGAATAATATTTTCCTTTTTTTGCACCTGCTCTGCAAGATACGCCTTTGCTCTCAGCTTATCACGGCGGTGTATCAGATATACTCTATCGCATATCTCCGAAAGATACAGCGCGTCTTCTGCCGCCGTATCTCCGCCGCCGACAACCGCAACCGTTTTGTTTTTAAAGAATCTGCCGTCGCATACTGCACAATAGCTTACCCCGCGCCCCGCAAGCTCTGCCTCTCCGGGAACGCCAAGGCGGCGATAATCGGCACCCGTTGCCGCAATAATGCTTTTTGCCGAATACTCTGTTCCGTCCTCGCACGCAAGCTTCCAGATATCATCGCACTTTTTTACCGATGTCACGGTTTTTGAGATAATTTCCGCGCCCAGCTTAAGCGCGTGCGTACGCATAGCCATTGCAAGCTCTGCGCCGCTCTCTCCTATAAAGCCCGGGTAATTGTCAATTTCGCTTGTGTTAAGCATCTGCCCGCCCGACACTCCGCTTTTTTCGATAACAATAAAGTCAAGCATTGCGCGCGAAGCATATATGGCGGCGGACATTCCCGCCGCGCCCGAGCCTATTATAATCGTATCATATACTTTGTCTGCCATTTTAAACACCTGCGATTCCGCCAAGCTCTGCCTTATCGACAGCGCCTATACTTCTGTTGACCTCGGCTCCGTTTTTAAAAACAATAACTGTCGGAATTGACATAACCGAATATTCCTGCGCAAGCGACTGTTCTTCATCGACATTTACCTTGCACACCTTCACCTTTTCCGCATTTTCAGCCGCGAACTCTTCTATAATCGGGGCAAACATTTTGCAAGGCCCGCACCAGCTTGCCCAAAAGTCAACAACAACGGGTATATTACTGTTTAAAACCTCTTCTTTAAAAGTACCTGCCGTAACATTTGTATACATAAAAATGCCTCCGTTCTTATATTATTTAAATCAGCTGTTTGCAGAAGTCCGAAGTCTATTTTCAATACCTTCAGCCGCTGCAAAAGCGTCTTTCAGCCATACCGCGTCAACATCTTCGACACAGCCACTGTCGCATTTTGACGCAATCATCGGGTCTATCGGAATTTTGCCCAAAATCTTGATTCCGTATTCATCGGCAACGCTGTCTAATTTGCTTTCACCGAAAACATTTATCTTTTTTCCGCAGTCGGGACATTCAAGATAGCTCATATTTTCAACAACACCGAGAATCGGAATATTCATCATCTGCGCCATTTTAACCGCCTTGCCCACAATCATCGAAACAAGCTCTTGCGGAGAGGTAACGACAATTATTCCGTCAACGGGCAAAGACTGAAAGACCGTAAGCGGAACATCGCCCGTGCCCGGAGGCATATCAACAAACATATAGTCGATGTCGCCCCAGACAACCTCTGACCAGAACTGTTTAACCGTCCCCGCAATCACGGGGCCTCTCCATACAACGGGCGTTGTCTCGTCCTCAAGAAGCAGATTTACCGACATAATCTCGGTGCCGTTTTTGCTTGACGGCGGAATTATCCCGTCCTCGCTTCCTGTGGCTCTGTCTGTTATCCCGAAAATTTTGGGAATCGACGGTCCCGTTATATCAGCGTCAAGAACTGCCGTTTTTGCACCGTTTTTCCTAATTCCCGCCGCCATAAGCGCAGTGACGAGCGACTTTCCGACGCCGCCCTTTCCGCTTACAACTCCTATAACCTTTTTTATATTGCTTTTGCTGTTCATCGGCTCAAGCAGGCTCTCCTGCTTGCGGCTTGAACATTCCTCGCCGCAGCTTGAACAGTTGTGTGTACATTCGCTCATAATTTTCTCCCTTCTGCCTCTGTCGGCACAAGAATATTTTGGGGACAATATGTCTTATTTTGTCCTACTTGATGATTATACTCTAAGTTCTCATCTTTGTCAACCGATGAATTATTTCCTCACAAATACGCGTATATCACATAACATATTAATATAATCGGTTAAAAGCGGGAGGGAGCTATGCGGAAATTATATATTTTAAGGCGCATTAAATACAGTTTGGGTATGTATAAAAAGCCGTCGCGCGCATCGCGCTTTGTAACTGTTTTAATTATAGCCTCGGTCACATTATTTCTGCTGTTCGGCGCGGTTGAATGCCGTCTTGCAGAGCCCGCAATCGAACTCGGCTTTTCACAGCTAAGCAATGACGTCCTGGCAGAATCCAACAAAATTACCTCGCGCATTACCGATGAACAAAATCTGTCATACGATTCTATCGTCTCTCAGGCAAAAGACAGCAGCGGCCGCATCAGCAGCCTTACCGTTGACTTTTCGGCGGTCAACCGTTTAAAGTCCGAAATCGCCGTCGGGCTTGCCGACTATTTAAACAGCAATTCCAAAAAGACCTGTTGGGTTCCCGCGGGCTCGCTTATATCGGGCAGACTTATGCCTGCGAGCGGAATCACGATTCCGACCTCGTTTATATGCACTTCAACCGCGGCGGTTGAATTTGCCGACGACTTTTCCTCCGCGGGGATAAACCAAACACGGCACCGCCTTATGATAAAAATAACGGTTAAAGCAAAGCTGAGAAGCGCGTTTGAACAGCGCGAAGAAACCATTCTTTGTGAGATACCCGTCGCTGAAACCGTAATCTCGGGCGATGTTCCCGGGATCGCCCTCGGCTCGGAATTTAAAACCACTCCGTCAGACAACTGACAAAGCGGTTTATTTTTTACCTCTTTACCCCTATATGATATTTAATAAGCGCAGAATATATTCTTTCAAAAATCAGCCCCACGGCAAACCAAAGCGGCAGATAATCAAGCCTTATCACGCCCATTACCGCGTATGCTCCGCTGTAGTACCACGCTTCTATTCCGATAAGTCTAAGCGCCATTCCGCTCACAAACTCGATAACAAATATAAGCACAGCCCATACACAGCCGCGCACAAACAGATTGCAGTCTCTGATTGCGCGGTAAACGGGCTCAAACACAAACACCGCCGACCCGTATATAAAAAACATCCATATAGAAGTATGTCCCATTAAATTCATATCTCCGCGAAGAACCGAGCATAATCCTGTCCAGATAACCTCTATATTCCAGCCGAGAAGCCCGTATATAACAAATCTTGTAATCATATTACTATGTTTTCACATAAATCAAATAATATACAAGCCATTATATTCCAAAACCGTCTTCTCTGCTGAATATACATTTTGCTCTGCCCTGCGCAACAATAAAGTTATATTCAAGCTTTATCGAAAGTGTGTTAAGCCCCTCGTAAACCGCTCTTTGCATATGCATATCGGCAGGCGACGGGTTTAAAGAGCCGCCCGGATGATTGTGCGCAAGCATAATATAACTTGCGTGATTTGACAAGGCAAGCTTTGCTATGTAAGCAACAGTCGTGTTAACCTGACTTGCGTTTTCGGCAGATACCATATCTGTGGAAATAACCTTTTTAAACGAGTTTAAACTTACTATATACAAATACTCAACCGCTTTCCCGTGAAAAAGGCTGACTGCATATTTACTTGCTTTTTCTATATTATCGAGGGTGCTTCCGAAGTTGTACTTAAGCTCAAACCTCTCAACAGCTCCTGTTATATAAAGCAATGAATTAAGATATTCGGCAACTTTGGGGCCTACCCCTTTTATTTTCACCAATTCTTTTGGGTCTGCAATAAGAGCCGCGTAAACAGAACCGAACCTCTTTATAATCTCGTGCGCCGTTTCATTTGTATTACCTCTGGAAATCGGGTTGTATAAAATAACCTCAAGCTGTTCGTGCGGTTCAAGGCTTTCAAAGCCGAATCTTTTTATTCTGTCCCACATTCTTTGCCGATGATTGCTATGATATCCGTCATCCGTCTTTTTCCCGTTCTTCTCAGCGGGTTTACTTGTGTCACTTTGAGATTCTGTCTCACTTGAAACACTTTTCTCGGATTCTTTTTCTTCCATTTTTTATACTCCTGATAAAAAAAGTCCCAGCCAGATTACCAGAATCACACCGTTTAAGATTGATCCGATCATACTTGTGCGGTGTTTCCGGTTTTCCTCTGAAAAGCTGGAAAGGCCCAGTGCAAAGCCGTATGCTGACAGCAGCATCGCAAAAAGCCCGGTTCCGCCAATCAGGCCCCCGAGCTTTCCGTCAAGAAAAAGTGCAAGCACAACTGCCACAATAAACAGCACGAGGGAAGCTGCTGCCAGTCCTACGGACCACTTTCCTTTCGCAGCTTCTCTTTTTTTTGCAAATGCATATCGATATCTTCTTGCCATTAATGTTTTCTCCTAATTTTGTCGCAGACTGCGTAAATTCCATATCCCAGTGCCGCGCCCAGAGTATTCAGTATCATATCATCCACATCAAAACATCCGACCCTGGTGATCAGCTGGATCACCTCCACCGTCAGACTGATGGAAAAACCGGATAATATAATAAAAAAGCCATTTCGCATTCTTCGGTTTATCACCGGAAGAACAAACCCATATGGCATAAATCCCAGCACATTTCCGAAAATATTTGTAAAAAGTGCAAACATCCCTAATTGTTTCCTGTAGACCCAAAAACGCCTGATTTCAACAAACGGAACAAAATTATATCGAAATTCTCTTTCCGCGTCTG
>OLPI01001779.1_pt1 | contig 18377 bp, 13 predicted proteins | sample 1672361 | NCBI WGS metagenome assembly OLPI01 (sample SAMEA3136675, study PRJEB25190) | human gut metagenome
AAGAAGTGGAGGCGCGTGATGCGAATGCGGTCGATGCCTTTCCGTTGGCGCGCCCAAGGAAGTTCGGCGCATACAAAAAGGCCCTCAGTCTAACCGAGGGCCCCTATTCGCCAAACCATAAAAGGCGTGAGGAACTCACAGTCGACCGACCGTATTCGCATCACGCCACCACCAGTTCATGAGGTTGTTCTGAATGCTGTTCATGCTGGTGGCTCCTTTCGGAAAATCGTCTGCAGCGCCTGGGCGCTGCGTTTTCGTTGCCATGCACTTTAGCACACTAAAGCACGCTAGCAATAAAAATTTCGTGAATTGTTTTCCGCCTGCGCTCCGTTCGCGCATTGCCAGGCATAATAGCCAACGTTGTTTTTAACCGCGCTTTATTCGATCGCATATCGATTGCGCCCAAGAGCCTTGGCGGCTCGGTGAATGCGGATTGACTCTCCGCTTCCCATGTAACTCGCCCGGGGCTCCGCACACGACGATTGGCCTCACATGGCGGGTTGTTCTCGCGTTTCGCGCAACAATCCAAAAGAAATGGCATACAAGGCTGGCACCTCGCTCGCCTGACTTTCGCTGCGGCTTTATGCCGCTTGGCACTTTGCGACCTTTCGGCCGTAGCTCCCGTATGCCGCTCTGCGGCTGCAGGCGCCACGTCCATCATGCCCGCAGAAACGGCTGCGCACGCATCCATTTCGCCCGCATGCCTGCTCGCCTCGTGCCACGTGCGACCTCGCATTCAATTCGCATCGCGTTAAAGCACCTGACCAAAGGAGCACGTCATTACTACGTTCGCTGAGCTCGGCCTTTCCGAGCAGACCCTCGAAGCCGTTGACACCCTCGGCTACACCGATGCAACCCCCATCCAGGAGCAGGCCATTCCGCTGGTGCTCCAGGGCCGCGACCTTATCGCCGCCGCAAAAACCGGCACGGGCAAAACCGCCGCGTTCTCGCTTCCTTCCATGGACCAACTGGGCCATCGCGAAGGCAACGACCGCGGCCCCTTCATGCTCATCGTGACCCCCACCCGCGAGCTGGCCAGCCAGATCGCTGACACGTGCATGCCCATCGGCAAGCACACGCACCACTTCGTGGGCACATTCGTGGGCGGCGTGGCCTACGGCCCGCAGATCAAGAAGCTCGAGCGCGGTCTCGACGTGGCCATCGTGACCCCCGGCCGCATGATCGACCTTATGGAGCGCGGCGCCGCCGACCTCTCGCAGGTTCAGGTGCTCGTTCTCGACGAGGCCGATCGCATGCTCGACATGGGCTTTTGGCCCCAAGTCCAGCGCATTGTCGAGGCCACGCCCGAAAACCGCCAGACGCTGCTGTTCTCGGCGACCATCGACCGCAGCCAGGACAAAACCATGTTCAGCATCCTGAACGACCCCGCGATCGTCGAAATCGCCCACCGCGGCGAAACGGCCGACAAAGTCGACCAGTACGTGATTAAAACAACGCGTCGCCAGAAGCCCGAGCTGCTCAACTCCTTCATCAAGGAAAAGGGCGGCTACCGCGTTATCGTGTTCACTCGCACCAAGGGCGGCGCCGACAACTGCTGCAGGCGCCTTCGCCGCATCGGCATTCCCGCCGAGGCCATTCACGCCGACCGCAGCCAGGCCCAGCGCAGCCGCGCGCTGACCAACTTCCGCGAGGGTAAGACCAACGTGCTCGTCGCCACCGACGTGCTCGCCCGCGGCATCGACGTGCCCGAGGTCGACTACGTCGTGAACTACGACCTGCCCATGATGCCCGAAGATTACGTGCACCGCATTGGCCGCACGGGTCGCGCGGGCGCCGATGGCTTCGCCGTGTCGCTCGTAACGCCCGACACGCGCAACCTGCTGCGCAACATTCAGAAGTTCACGGGTCAGGAAATTCCCGAGATGAACTTCGAGGTTTCGGCCGATGCGTTCGAGCCGGTGGAAGGCGCCGACGAGCGCCTGCTCGCCGATGACGAGAGCTACTTCTTCGAAGAGAAGAAGGGGCGCGGCAAGAAGGGCGGCAAGAGCCGTGGCGAAGGCAAGTTCGATCGCGGCAAGGGCAAAGGCGGCAAGAAGGGCGCCCGCAAGCGCGACTTGGAGCGTTCCGCCGAGCACAAGCGCAAGCTCGAAGCCGAAGCGAACGGCGAGGAGTACATTCCCGCCAACCCGCACCACAACAACGGTGGCGAGAAAAAGCGCAGTCTGAACGAACGCCAAGCTGCAGCCGACGCAGCTTACGCAGCCATGTTCGACACGCCGAATATGGAAGGCGGCAAGAAGAAGCCTAAGAAGCGCGGAAACGATGAGGGCGGCTATTCGTACGATTCCTTCTCGAAGAAGGGCGGCGCGAAGGGCAAGCCCGGTAAGCGCAGCCGCATGGCCAACCATGACGACCGCGACCTCGACGGCTTCCGCGACGAGCGCCGTGGCGGCGGCCGCGTGCGCAAGTACAACGACCGCGACGACCGCCGCAGCAGCAACGACCGCAACGGCGGCAAGCGTGGCAGCTGGGATACCCCGCGCAACGAAGCCTATCAGGGTAGGTTCTTCGACGACGAGCGCGGCAGCCGCGGCGCACGCGGCAAGAAGTACGCCGACAAGCAGTACTCCGACGGCCGCGGCAGCAAGCCCGGCAAGAAGAACTACGGCAACGGCGGCCGCGGCGGCAACAACCGCAGCAACGGCTTCGGCAGCAAGGGCTTCGGTGACCGTCCGAGCAACGGCGGCGGACGCCCCGGCAACGGCGGCCATTCTGATGGCTTCCAGCGCTCCGGCAAGGGCGGCGCAAGCCGCAACAACGGCGGCAACTTCGGCGGTCGCAGCGGCAACAACCGTGGCGGCAACTTCGGCGGCGGCCGCTCCAATGGCGGCAACCGCGGCGGCAAGGGCGGCAATCGTCCCGGTCGCGGCGGACGTCGCTAAGCGGAAACGGGTTTGATTCCTATTTTCCGTAAGCACACGAAAGGGCTGGTCAAACGACCAGTCCTTTCTTTATCCTCAGACCAGAACACAACCCACAGCGACTCTACGATGACCACGCCATAAAGTCGTTTGCAATCGCGCATTTCCGCAACATTGCCCGCAACGTTACTCTCCCCACACCTCGGCGGCGATTTCTTGGATGAGAGCGATTTTCGCCCACTGCTCTTCCTCGGTGAGCTTATTGCCAATCTCGCAACTCGCAAAGCCGCATTGCGGCGAAAGGTAGAGGTTCTCGAGCGGCACGTACTTCGACGCTTCCTTGATGCGCGCCTTCACCACTTCCTTGTCCTCCAAGCCGGGCTGCTTGGACGTGATAAGGCCGAGCACGACCTTCTTGCCCTCGGCGACGTGCGCCAAAGGCTCGAAACCGCCCGCGCGCGGCGTGTCGAATTCCAAATAAAACGCGTCGACGTTTTCATGGGCGAACAAATACGGCGCCACCGGATCGTAGCCGCCCTCGAACGCGTAGGTGGAGTGGTAATTGCCGCGGCATACGTGGGTGTTAATCACGAGGTCTTCGGGCGCACCTTCGATAGCGGCATTGTTCAGCGCCACGCCGAGCTCGCTCACCTTTTGGATGTCGACGGCCTGCATGCCCGTTTTCGCCACGAAATCGATGTCGCAGTAAATGCCCCATGTGCAGTCGTCGAACTGAATGTTGCGGCAACCCGCGGCATACAAATCGGCGATCACCTGGCGATATGCAGCAGCAATCGCATCGGCAAGCTCCTCGTCGGTCGCATACACGCCGCGCAGGCTTTCCTGCTGGCCATCGCAACGATCGAGCGTCACTTCCGAAAACGTCTGGATGGGCGCAGGAATGGTCTGGCGCGCAACGTGGTCGTCGCCAGCGAGCGCCTGCACGAACTTGAAATGCTCAACGAACGGGTGGTTCTCGCCAGAAATCGGGCCCGTGACCACCGCGGTATCGGCCGTGGTTTCCTCATCGTGGAACATATAGCCCTCGCGGCTCGTGCGGCGTTCAATGCCCTGAAGGCCCCACATGAAGTCGAGATGCCAATAGCTGCGACGAAATTCGCCATCGGTCACAACCTTCAGGCCCGCAGCCTTCTGCTTGGCGACAAGGTCGCGAATGGACACGTCTTCCACGGTCTTGAGCTGGTCGGCGTCGATGACGCCCGCATTGAAGTCGGCGCGCGCTTGCTTCAGCACGTCGGGACGAAGAAAGCTGCCAACGATATCGCAGCGAAACGGCGCATTAGTTACAGAATTCGCAGTCATATTTAACCCTCTGTTCGAATTGGTTTAATGTCTGCCGAACAGTATGCAGGTCTGCTTTGCGATTGTGAAATACGAATAACTTTGCTTTTGTGATAGGTTTTTCCTATGGCGGTGGCAAAGAGCGACGCAGACAGCCAACCTGTCGAAAACCGAGCTGCCGGATGCCAGCCCTCGGAACGCGCGCGAGCTCACGGTGCTAAGACGAACCGCCGAGGCAATGAGTCGATGTCGCCACAGCGCTACCGAGCCAAGCTACCCAAGAGCGCCGTCACACAAACCAGAACGGAAGCATGGGGCCACCGTTGGGCGACCTGCGAGAATGCGCCACAAAGCGGCAAGTCGCCGCGCGTGCTTCGCTTCGCGCCACCTCGACCCTATTGCGGAATATGTCGTCGAATCGCTTCAACATATGCCGCGCCGTATACCGAACGCTGCGTGCCCTTGCGCGTGACCAGACCCACTTCCATATACTCATCGATATCGAGCGGAACTGAAATAATCGACGCTCCATTGAGCTCAGCGCTAATCACGCCCGAGCACACCGTATAGCCATTCAGGCCGATGAGCAGGTTGAACAGTGTCGCCCTATCGCGCACGCGAATATTTTTGTTGCGATCGAGCGTGGATGTAAGCTCTTCGGAATAGTAGAACGAGTTGAAGCTGCCCTGCTCATATGACAGAAACGGATAATCAGCCATGTCGTCGAGCGTGACCGACGCGCGAGACGCCAAAGGGTGGCTCGAACACACGAAGACATGCGGCTCGGCTCGAAACAACGGCTCGAAAGCCAACTCGTTGGCGGCAAGCATCTTCCCGATGACCTCGCGATTGCGCGCCGACAAGTAGAGCACGCCAAGCTCGCTTTTCATATGGGCGACGTCTTCGATAATCTCGTGCGTTTGCTCCTCGCGAAGCGTGAAGTCGTAGCGCGCGGCATCGAACTCGCGAATCACGTCGACGAACGCGTTCACCGCGAACGAATAGTGCTGGCACGACACGCTGAAGTGAGGCACGCGCTGTGCGGGATTTTTGTATTTGCCCTCAAGCAATTCCGTCTGTTCGAGCACCTGACGTGCATAGCCCAGGAAAGTTTCGCCCTCTTCCGAAACCATCACGCCCTTGTTCGAACGATCGAAAATATGCACGCTCATTTCCTGCTCAAGGTCGTGAATCGCGCTCGTGATAGAGGGCTGTGAAACGTACAGCCTGCGCGCGGCCTCGGTAATGCTGCCGCATTCCGCGACTTTCGTAACGTAAACGAGCTGTTGGAGTTTCATGGGCAAACCTTCCGACGGGTGCGTGCGCCCATGGTAGCGCAAGAACCCGCCAAAACCTGTTAAATGCTCGTAGCGTTTAGCAGGTTGCGTGCGACGAAAACCAAGGCAAGGTTAAAAGGAACAAGGCCGCCTCGTCCCTTGTCTCAAAGAATGTGTTAAATGCTACGAGCATTGAACACATTCCCCGCGCAAAAAATGGGACAGGGGATAAACCCCTGCCCCATTGCCCACTCGCGAGCGAGAAAAGCTGTTAAACGCTGCGAGCATTTAACAGGTTCCATTCGCGAATCGTTAGTTGCCGGCAGCTCGCTTGGCTTCGTATTCAGCGACGAGCTTTTTTTGCACGTCGGCCGGAGCCTGCTCATAGCCGTCGAGCTCAATGGTGTAGCTGCCCGATCCGCGCGAAATGCTGCGCAGATCTTTCGTGTAGCTCACGACCTCGGCATACGGCACGCGCACCATAATGACCGTCTCGCCGGCATCGTTTGAGTCGGTGCCGATAATGCGGCCACGACGCGTGGAGATATCACCCATTACCGCGCCCGCGTACGACTCGCCTACAGCGATGCTCATCGTGGCCATGGGCTCAAGCACCACGGGGGTCGCCTGCTCGCATGCCGCGCGGAAGCCGATGCGCGCAGCCGTCTTGAATGCCATCTCGTTGGAATCGACCGGATGATACGAACCGTCGAACACGGTGCATTTCACATCGACCATGGGGTAGCCCGCAATAACGCCCTCGGCCATGGCCTCCTGCACGCCCTTGTCAACTGCAGGAACCAGGCCACCTGGAATCGCACCGCCCTTAATGGCGTCGACGAATTCATAGCCGCACCCGGGGTTGGGCTCCAGACGCAGCCAGCAATCGCCGAACTGGCCCGCGCCGCCGGTCTGCTTCTTATGACGACCCTCGGCTTCAGCCGTCTTGCGAATGGTCTCGCGATACGGAATGCGCACCGGAACAAGCTTCGTCTCAACCTTTGCCTGAGCGGCCAAGCGGCTCAAAATAGTATCGATCTGAGCCTCGCCCATCGCCGTAACCACCGTTTGGTGCGTATCTTCATGGCGCTCGATGCGAATAGTCGGATCGTTTTCCGCAACGCGCGCAAGGAAGGTTCCCAGTTTGTCTTCTTCCTTCTTATTCACAGCTTCAATGGCGACAGGATACTGCGGAACGGGGAACGGCAACGGGGCAATGGCAATGCTGCCGCTTTCCGAAAGCGTGTCCCGTGCGCGTTTCGACGAGCTTCGGCCCCACCACGATGTCGCCCGCCATAGCGCTTTTCACCGGCGTGGTTTCTTTGCCCTTCATCACGCACACATGGCCCAGGCGCTCCTTTTTGCCCGTGCGCGCGTTCAGCAGCTCGAGGCCCGGCACCAGCGTACCCGAAAGCACCTTCACGAAGCTCAGGCGGCCAACATAGGGGTCGGCCAAGGTCTTGAACACGAAGCACGCAGGCTCGCCTTCTTTGGAAACCTTCACTTCACCGCCGTCGGCCGTGGGAATGGGGCCATGCGCTGTGGGGTGCGGGAAGTAGGTGCAAATGTCTTCCATAAGACCCTGAATGCCCTGTTTGATGATGGTAGAACCCACGAACACGGGAATGAACAGCTCCTGCGCGATGGCCTTGTCGAACAGGCCCTCGAGTTCTGCCTGGGTGAGCTGCTCTTCGCCATCGAGGTATTTCATCATAAGGTCGTCATCGGCTTCAGCAACCAAGTCGCACAGCTTGTCGCGCGCCACCTGGGCCTGCTCTAGGTATTCATCGGGAATTTCTTCCACGCGCTCAGAATCGCCTTCGAAGTAGCGCGCCTTCATGCGCAGAATATCGATGACGCCCTTGAAATCTTTGTCAACGCCAATGGGAATGGTCACCACGCCCAAACGCGCGCCGAAGCGGGCGTGCAGCGCGGCCATGATAACGTCGAAGTTCGCATGCTCGCGATCGATGTGGTTAATGAACACCGAGCGCGACAGGCGCATAGTTTCGGCCTCGCGCCACAGCTTCGTGGTCATGACCTGCGGTCCCTCTACGGCGTCAACCACGAACATGGCCATTTCGGCGGCGTGCATGGTTGCGAGCGTGTCGCCAATGAAGTCGGGGTGGCCCGACGTGTCGAGCAGGTTGATCTTGTAATCTTTATACGGAATGGGCGCGACCGATGTGCCCATAGTGAACTTGCGTTTGATTTCCTCAGCATCGTAGTCGAGGTACGATTTTCCGTCGTGCGTAGTGCCCATGCGCGGCGTTTGGCCGGAAATGTAGAGCATGGCTTCGGCCAGTGAGGTTTTGCCCGCACCATCTTGTCCGACCAACACGATGTTGCGGACATGCAACGTCTCGGGAGCTGCCATTGATACCACCGTCTCTTCCTGGGTTATCCCCTACTCGCAGGTTAACGATGCAACGAATGCTTTTTCAGTGTAACGCAGCGAAACCCCAGGATAAACGGGCATTTCAAGAACTGGCTCCACGCCCCCGGGCGGCTCCATCGAAGCCTTCCGCAGCAAGTTCCCTATTCGGGCGCGATCGCTCGAAAACGAACTCGCCATTCGAGCAAGGGCGCCCGAAAAACAGGGACCTTTCGAATGATGAGAGCCGAAAACGAGACCCCGTTCGAACGATACGGTTCGAAAACGAGACCCCATTCGAATGATGTCACCCGAACAGACGCCACCTCGCTTCGCGGGCAAACCGTCCGAACAAGCATTGCCCCGTTTCGCGGAAAGATCGCCCGATCGCGCTCAAACGCACCGGTTATGCCCTGGGCGCCGGAGGCCACTGCCGGGTGAACTGCTCGCAAAAACGACCATTCACGCCCTCGCCGTCGAGCAGGCGACCGTCGGCAGACGCCTCAAGTTGCCCCGCGAGGTTGATGTTGAGCGCCGCCATGCGCCATTCGCCGTCGGCCTCGCGCACCGCTTCAACCTCATAGAACCCGAACGAAAAGCAGTCGAGGGCGTCGTCAGCCTTATACGAATCCCACGCTTGAAACGCCGCATGGACCAACGCCCTCTCACTCGACGCAAACAAAACCTGCTGCGCGCCAATAAGGTGAGATGACGTGGTCAACGCCGGCAACAACTTCCCATAGAGCTTCGTGATGCACGCGCGGCCCTTCAAAGCAGGCATGCCGGGGTTGCATATTTCCCCATCTTCCGTAAACGCAGCGCCCACGCCTTGCGCATCTTGCGCGTCAACGCAGCGCGCATAGTGCGCGAGCAGTTCTTCAACCCGGTCGCGAGCTTCGATGCGAGCAACGCGCTCCTCGAGCGAGGGATTTTCCGCAAAATGGTCTTCCGCCGTCCGCAATACGTCCTGCTCGATTTCCTTCATCGCAAACCTTCTTTCCGCCGTTTTCTTAATCGTGCCTTTGTTAGGCGGGCAGCACAATTCGTGCCATGCGCCACGCTCCTCCGTTTTCCTTGAAGAAAGGGGCCTTTCCCGCAGTAACTGGTGCAGAATTCGCGCCATACGGCGAAGCGTGTTCGCCCCATGCGCCGCGAGCGGCTATACTTGCGCAGAAACCTCGGACAGTAATTGCGGAAAGCGGGCGCGCAAACGTCGCAGCGAGGCGCAAGGGCTGCCCGTCTATTGAGGGAGCGACCATGACCCAAACCTATTCAACCCAAATGGAAGCCGCCAAGCTCGGCATCGTCACGCCGCAAATGGCACAAGTCGCCGAAGACGAAGGCATCGACGCCGAAGTCATTCGCGAGCGCGTCGCACGCGGCACCATTGCCATTCCCGCCAACCACAACCACCCTGCGCTGCACGCGCATGGCGTTGGCGAAGGGCTGCGCACGAAAATCAACGTGAACCTGGGCATTTCCGGCGACGAACGCGACTACGACTGCGAGATGCAGAAGGTGCGCACCGCGCTTGAGTTCGACGCCGAGGCCATTATGGACCTGTCGAACTACGGCAAAACGCACGATTTCCGCCGCGCGCTCGTGGATATGTCGCCCGCGATGATCGGCACCGTTCCCATGTACGACGCCGTCGGCTACCTGGAAAAAGACCTGGGCAACATCACCGCGCAAGACTTCCTTGACGTCGTGCGCGCGCATGCCGAAGAAGGCGTGGACTTCGTGACCATTCACGCCGGCCTCAACCGCAAGAGCATCGACAGCTTCAAGCGCAGCGGACGCATGATGAACATTGTGAGCCGCGGCGGCAGCCTGATTTACGCCTGGATGGAAATGACAGGCAACGAGAACCCGTTCTTCGAGCACTACGACGAACTGCTCGACATTCTGTACGAATACGACGTCACCATTTCGCTCGGCGACGCGCTGCGCCCTGGCTGCGTGAGCGACTCCACCGACGCGGGCCAGGTAAGCGAGCTCATTGAGCTGGGACTTCTTACCACGCGCGCATGGGAGCGCAACGTGCAGGTCATGATTGAGGGCCCGGGCCACATGGCGCTCAACGAAATCGCGGCCAACATGCAAATCGAGAAAACCCTGTGCCACAACGCGCCGTTCTACGTGCTGGGGCCGCTGGTGACCGATATCGCGCCTGGCTACGACCACATTACGTCAGCCATTGGCGGTGCGATCGCCGCAGCAAACGGCGCCGACTTCCTGTGCTACGTGACTCCCGCCGAGCACCTGCGCCTGCCGAGCGTGCAGGATGTACGCGAGGGCGTTATCGCCTCGAAAATTGCCGCGCACGCCGCCGACTTGGCGAACGGCGTTCCTGGCGCTCGCGATTGGGACGACCGCATGGCTCGCGCCCGCCAGCGCCTCGACTGGCCCGCGATGTTCGACGAGGCCATCGACCGCAAGAAGGCCGAAGAATACGTGGCGAGCACCAACCCGCACGACCCGAGCACCTGCACCATGTGCGGCGCCATGTGCTCAGTGCGCACCATGAACAAAGCCATGAAGGGCGAAAACGTCAGCCTGCTGTAGGCGAAGGGCGCGGGCGAAGCACCCCAGGAGGCACTCGACGCATGCAACACCAAGAAGGCCAAGGGCACGAACCCTTGGCCTTCTTCTTTAAGCGAACCCACCACTCGGCAACGCCCACAATCGCCTCTTTCGCTTTAGTCGCGGCACTACTCGGCAATGCCCTCGAGCGCTCCTTTCACCGCAGCCGCGATGCGCGAGACGTCATCCTCGTTCGGATGGCTTTGCGCCTTGTTCCAATTGTCAATCAACATGAGAGCCTGAGCGTTCTCGGGATCTTTCTTGAGCATGCCCTCGTAACGGCGCTTCACGCCCATACCCATCTTGCCTTGACACATCGCGCCGCCAATATACTGCGCTTCGGCAGGCAAATATGCGCGAACCCTGTCGAGAATTTGCGCGAAATACTCGTCGCTTTCACCAAAGCCGCAGGTGCCGAACAGGAAAACGCGCTTTCCCGCAAGCCCCTGAAGAAAATGCTGAACAGCGGGGCTGCATGAGCCCTTGTCGCACCAAAAGCCGACGAATACCACGTCGGCATCACTCGCCTGCGTGGCAAACGTCGATGCAGAAAGCGTCGATTCAGCGGGCGCCGATGCAGCGGCGTTGGCGCTTTGGCCATTTTCGACGCCCTCGTCCCCTTCAGCGCCTTCGACATTTTCAGCACCTTTAACGCCTTCCGAGTGCGCCGATTCCGCAGCCGCGCCATTCAAATCGAAAGTGGCCGCAAAGCGCACTCCAGCGTAAGACAATTCGCGCTGCAGCGCATCAGCCACCAATTTGGTGTTTCCGCTTTTGCTGCTCACAGCCATAGAACACGTGATATTCAAAACAGCTCCAATCTCTTGACGAAGACACCTTACGCCGAAACACATCGTAAGAAAACCGCACAGCGTCTCGAGCCCCAGATGGCAGAAAACGCGACAAGGGGGCCTCTCTGCAGACCTCATTACGGAGGGAAAAGCCCGCAAAAGCCCGCACGAAGCAACTAAGCTCAGCAAAAGGCCAGGTCATGTAATTTTCTGGAAAGAAATCCGAAGAATATCCGTCCGAGAAAAGGCCCCATCGTGGCGTTTTCTGGCAGCACGTTCCCAAATCCATGCAATCGGGCCCCATTGCGGCATTTTCTGCCAACGCCGAAAAGAATGCACGCCTCCGACAGGCTTCCATACGCCGAGCAAGGCGCACTTTCCGAGAGGCCCGAGAGGCCCCATACGCCGAGCAAGGCATACCTTTCGGCGGGCTTCCGTATGGCGAACAGGACCCACTTTTTCAATAAGCCCCGTATGTCGAGCGGGAAGGTGTCAACCGCCTGAACGTCGCTTGACTGCCCGAACGTGCGTTTCATGCAGGATCGATGTCATGTTCGCATAACGGGCTGCTCGTCGTTTCTCACATTTTATGCTGGCGTCGAAAGCGTAGGCCCTTTAAGTCGAGATCGTCGACCCCTCAAAAGAAACCAACTTCAAAAGGAAGCTGATCTCCTCCTTTTGAAAACGGGAGCGCGGCCGAAGCGGAATTCGTGCCGAGACGTAGGCCTTTGTTCGTGCCGAGACGTAGGCTCTTAAAAAGAAAAAGCCGACTTCCTTAGAAGCCGGCTTTTCAGATTCAGAATGGTGCCCGAGGCGAGAGTCGAACTCGCACGTCTTTCGACAACGGTTTTTGAGACCGCCGCGTCTGCCATTCCGCCACTCGGGCGCGAAATCGAATTATACCCGATGTTCCCGAAAGCGCAAACCGAAATTTCAGAGCACGCGCAAAAAGCAACGATACAGGCCGAAAATCGTTAGGACAGGCACGAAAGCCGAAACAAGGCGACTTCGGTTCGAAGGCGCCGAAGCAAGACGATCGTTCAGTTCGAAGACGTCGAAAAAGACGCCCATTCGGCTCCTGGGGACCGATGCGACGCAGTATTCGCGCGAACCCAACCGCCCCGAAACTCGCTAGCCTACAATTTTGACATTGTTGGCGTACTCGCTCGCGTCGTCGATATACACCGCCGCATTTTTCTTCTGGCGCTGAAGCTCTTCTTCGGTAAACGTGCGCTTGACCACGCCGGGAACGCCCGCGACCAGCGAGCGCTCGGGAATCACGGCATGCTCTTTGACCAGCGCGCCCGCGGCGATGATGGAACCGCGACCGACATGGGCACCGTTCATAACCGTGGCATGCATGCCCACAATAACGTCGTCCTCGATGGTGGCGCCGTGCACGATGGCGTTGTGCCCCACCGACACGCGTTCGCCAATGGTGATGGGCAAATCGTAATCGGCATGGAGCATAGCGTTGTCTTGCACGTTGCTGTCGCGGCCGATGGTGATGGACGCGACTTCGGCACGCACCGATGCGCCGAACCATACGGAAGTGTTTTCCGCCAAATGAATATCGCCGGAAAGTGTGGCGCTGTCGGCGATAAACGTAGCTTTCTCCACATCAGGACGCATGCCCTTGAATTCGATAATCATGGTGTTCCTCCCTCTTCTCAAGCATGTCGCAACGGGAAATGCGCGACATGGTTCACGGATGATATCAGAACCCATTCCCCACACATATGCTCAAGTGTCCGCAATCCGATGAGCGCGACCATACAGTATGCTCGTCGGCGACAGAACGAGAAGGGCGGCTACCCAGAGGCGCTTCATGGGTATCGACGAATCGCCCGACCGCTTCATCGGCAAGCCAACCATCCAAAAAACCACCGCTTCCTCTTTTAGCCGTTTGGGACTTTGCACGCTCACCATTTGGGCCGCAGAGTACTTCGCGCGCTAGCGAGAACGCAGCACAATCGCTTTGAAAGCCGAACTGGCGCGATGGACGCCGAAGGGAGAGCACTTTATCGCGATGCGAAAGGAAGCGATGGGAATGATGAAACCCATGACGAAGAAGATTCTGCTGGGCGCGCCCGCAGTTGCATTGTCCGCGGCACTTACATGCACCATGGTGGCATGCGGCGGTGGCGGCGGCGAGCAGGGCGAATCGGGTGGCGATGCCGCCGCCAGCAAATCGGCCTACGAATCCCAGAAGATTGAAGTCGAGGGCTTCACCGTCGAATCACTCGCCGATGGCACGTACTATCGCGGCGAATTCTACGGACAAGATGGCTTCTGGCTGCGCGTACGTATCACAAACACGAGCGACAAGCCGCTTGACCGCTTCAGCTTCACCACGAACGCCGCTCCCGGCAACCTTGAACCGGGCGATAGTATCTTTAATACGTTCACCGCGTATGTCGAAGAAATTGAAACCCCGCCGGCGGAGCTTTGCAAAGATGCCCAAACAGAGGGCAATCCGACCATCGCACCTGGCGAAAGCATTGAGTGGGTGTATTTCTGGGTCGTTGACAACAACTATTACGGACCTATTACCGTCGAATTCGAGAATGACGTATCGGGCGACACCAACCCCAGCGTGATGTACTTCGATACCACGGGATGCGAGACCGACGAATACAAGGCAGTTAAGGAAAAGGCTGACGAAATCAAGGCCCTTGGCGGCGTCGATTTCGAAACCTATAGCGCGAAGACCGCCGATGGCTGGACGCTTACCGAAATGGACGAGAAGCACAGCGATGCCGAATTCAGCCTCGATGCCGTTGATGATGGGCATGTCGACGTGTACACCGCCTCCAAAGACCCGATGGGTGAAGCCAAGCTCGCCCAGAACAACATGGGTGGCGGCGAGATTGACGAAGTCGAAATCAATGGCGTGACGTGGACGCGCTTCATCGCTTCGCATGGCGCCACGTACCTGTATGCCGAAGCATCGAACGGCACGACGGTCAGCATCTATGCCAACAGCAATCTCACCTGGGAAGATGCTCTACCCATGTTCGAAATGGTAACTTTGAAGTAGCGAGACGCCGCGACCGCTCAAATACAAATGCGACCCGCATAGCGTTATCGCTCAACAGCAGCAAAGGCCGATTCCGGAAATTCGGAATCGGCCTTTTTGATAAACGAGCCGGTTTCGGCGCAGCAAGCAACGACAAAACGACAGGCTAATAGAACAATTCCACCTCATCTTTGAGGAATTCCTCGACGCCGCATGCGCCAGACGCCGCGCCGCCAACAACGATTCGCTTCGCACTCGGATGGGCAGACAGGAAATCGGCCATCCCGCTCTGACCCTTTTCTTTGCCGCTTTTCACTTCAATAGCCGAAAGCGAATCAAAGCCCTTCGAAACGACGAAGTCAACCTCTTTCGTCCCCTCACGCCACCAATACACGCCCAGACCCTCTTCGGACGCCCGCGCGAGAAGCCGTGCGCCAACCGCCGATTCGACCAAATGGCCGCGCAAATCGGGTTCACCCAAATATCTCGATTTCTCAATTCCCGACGATGCCGTCATAAGCGAGGTGTCGTACACCATGAAACGTGGCGACGATTTTCTGCGCCTCACCTCTTTGGCATCGTATTTCTGAATGCCGCAAAGCATTCCCGCCTTATCAAGCAAATCGAGATAATGCGCAACCGTCACCGTGTTGCCCGCATCTTGCAGTTGTCCAAGCATCTTGGTATACGAGAGTTCTTGCGCTGAATACGTTGCCCCAAACCGGAAGAGCGCCCTCATGAGCGCCGGCTTGCGAATGTCTTCAAGGGCCAAAACGTCTTGCGAAATCGTTGGCTCAATAATCGCTTCACGAATATACGAAATCCAGCGAGCATCGTCGCTCGCAAATCGCGCTGCACCAGGGTAGCCGCCGTAATAAAGGTAATCATCAAACGAGAAACCGAACGCCTGGAAGCATTCCGAATAGCTCCAATGCGGAGAATGAATAAGCTCAAAGCGCCCCATGAGGGAATCTTCCAATCCCTTGTGCAGCAGAAGCGACGACGAGCCGCTTAAAACAACCCGAACCGGCATGTCGTTTCGCCGATCGGCATCGTAGAGCGACTTAACGACGAGCGACCAATGGGGCACCTTTTGAATCTCGTCAACGACAAGTACCACGGGGCGCGACCCCAACCGCGTAGCATTTCTCGCCTGCTGCCACTCAATCTGAAGCCATTCCTCGCTCGGAACGATGGCATCGTCTGCGCTTATGAAAAACTGCTCCATGTCGACTTTCGCCAAAGCCTGACCAAGCATCGTGCTCTTGCCTGTTTGACGAGGCCCAACGACAACCTGCATAAGCGGGTTATTTGCTTCGGAGATCCTATCGACGATGGTTTTCACATAATGCCGCTCAAACATTCCAGAACCCGCATTCTTCTCGTACTGAGTATTTTTACTCATTGTACTGAGTATTTTTACTCAGTACAATGAGTAACTTCAATCAGGTCGGTTACGACTTGCCGTTTGGCCTGCCCTCCCATGGGAAGGTCGGCGCGCGCCCATCTCCATCGTGCCACACGTCACGCACACAGCTGGAACGCGCCTGCGCAACGGGAACGCATTCTTCTCAAATTCTTCCCCGGGGCGAATTCGAGAGCCGAAAACAAAAAAACAGGCCAGAACTTTTACCGTTCTGACCTGCTGAAACTTTTGGTCGCGGGGACCGGATTTGAACCGATGACCTTCGGGTTGCAAGAGCAGCGCCGACCACCTTGCTTCTTCCTTTTTTCGACATTTCTCGGTATACCTGGGCTTTCTTCGGCAAGAGCTATTCGATACTCTCTCCCCATTTTCTCCCCGATACCTTGCTGGGGGTCATTTCTTCTCCCTTTATTTCCATGGCGAGGAAGCCTCTATTGACCCTACTTTTTTATAGATATGACGCAAGGAACAGGAATGACGGGCATCGGCAACCTGAAATCATGATGTCATGTCGCCCGCACCCCCCCACGCTTTGTAGGAGCCCATCGCCATACGGGCATGCCAATACGATTTCGACCACGCAACTTCTTGCCGAGAATGCGTCACGAGGCGCGTCGGAGCTCCGACAAAGCTATGACAGAGCTACGACACCCCCTATACCAGCGTATAAAACTGGTTTGGGTCAGTTGCGGAAGATCCGTGCCACTCGAACAGCCCGCCATCACCGGAAAGCCCTTTGAGGATACGGGTCGCGGTACGCTGGCCGCGTCCGATATGCCCAGCGAGCTCCGCCGCCGTAACCTTGCCGTTGGCAAATGCGAGCCGCACGGCGGCGAGCTCATATTCGCCGAGCGCGGCAAGAGACTCTGGCGACAGTTTGTCGTCCAGCGCCTCGCGACGTCGGACTCTTCTCGCCACAATATTGTTCTCGAGCGTGAGCTTGACTTTCGCATTGTCGGGTTCCGAGTATGTCGGCGCATTCAAGAGCATTCCTTGCATCTCGCTGTAGATGCGGGGTATACCCTCGTTGAGTTCACGAACCCACCCGAACTCGACGAGCGTGCGGGCAATGCGCGGGTTTCGCGAGTAGCGCGTCTCGCGCATGTTGTCGAGCGTCACGATGTTGGGCAGCGGGCCGGGACTCACGATTTCCAGGCGGTCGTCAAACATCGAGACGCGCACGTAGTCGCCGCGAAAGGCGTAATCTCGATGGGTCACAGCATTGACCAGGCCTTCAAACCACGCGAACTCCGGATATTCAGGCACGGTCTGAAATTTGCCATCGGGACCAAGAAATTGGAAATCGCGAAGCATACTGGAAACGAGCGCATACGCCCCTTCGATAACCTTGGGCAGCGGGCCGCAAAACGTGCGCTCCTTTGTGATATTGAGCCGCTCGCCCGTCTCCATCCTCACGCCGTCGTAGCGCAGCACACGCACGCGCGCCTGCGGCATCATGACCGAAGGGTCCTGAGCGAACAGCAGTGCGCCAGCGACCGTTAGCTTACCATCGCGCATGAAACGTCGGCTCCTGAGCACCTGCTCGTCGGAAGCCTCGGTTCCAAGCAATTCCTTATAGTGGTCAAGCACTTCGTGGTCGACATCCTCGATCGAGGAGTCCGACACGAGCTCGTCCTCGAAAACGCGCTGTCCCTTATCATACTCAAGTGCCGAGACTTGCTCACGCGTCAGCTTAACGCTCTTGTCGTTCTGACGAAGAAACACCTCGCCGTCGCTCGCCCTCGACACGACATGGTTCGGCGAAGCCTCGACATCGAGAACGAGGACTACGTCATCCTCACCCGAGGAGTTCACCACAGGAATGCGCTCTTTACGCACAACAGGACTCGGAGAGCATGTGGCAATCGGGGCGCGTTCGAAATTCTCGACATCACGAGCGCCATTGCGCCTGAAACCAGTCACCTCGCCGTCGTCCTCAATTCCGATAACGAGCTTGCCACCAGCGGCATTCGCAAAAGCGCTTATATGCTTGGCGATCTCCTTGTCGTCTTTGCGGGCGCTCTTGCGATCGAAGTACTGGCTCTCTTTTGTAGAAGTAAATCGGACGACGTCGTTCGTCACTATGGGCTGCTGCATATGCGGCTCCTTCGTCATTTGCTAACAGCCAGTGTAAACCAACAACTGCAAGCGGCAAGCTCTCGTGCCGAACAGACAGGCATGGCTTCCTTTCCCGTCGGAAAGACGATCAATCCCTCATCCCCAGATTACGACGTCGCATTCCCCATACCCCGAAAGACCCCCACGCCGTCTCTTCGTCGACCTTACGTCCATCGCCATCACGGTTACGCAGGTACGACGTAAGCAGTGATAGCCAAAATCATCAGAAACGGAATGCTTTAAGCGAGCCGAGCAAATCGTCTGTCATACAAGCATTGCAACATTTGCTCTATAAGTCCAAATTCTTCCCCAGGGGCGAATTCGAGAGCCGAAAATAAAAAAACAGGCCAGAACTTTTACCGTTCTGACCTGCTGAAACTTTTGGTCGCGGGGACCGGATTTGAACCGATGACCTTCGGGTTATGAGCCCGACGAGCTGACCAGACTGCTCCACCCCGCAATATGTTAGGTGCCTTAAGGCAAGAAAATATATTACCAGCCTCAGCGATTAATGCAAGACCGAATTTCCGAGAATACCCGCCAATCACCAGTTCTTCACAATCGAGGCCAGATAGGCAGTTGCTTCTCAGTCATAATAAGAATTT
>OLPI01001794.1_pt1 | contig 18248 bp, 15 predicted proteins | sample 1672361 | NCBI WGS metagenome assembly OLPI01 (sample SAMEA3136675, study PRJEB25190) | human gut metagenome
CAGCTGCCGGAGCGGTGCTTAAGCCGCAAGGCGGGAATTGTGCGGTGTTGCCCTATCCTCACTCCCCTTTTGGTGAGCGGCTAGCCTGCAATTCGACGTATTATTGAGGTTACCATTTCTATCCACACTCTCCTTGCGGAGAGCGATACTTTGGGGGCAACCAAGGCCGATGCGGCATTTCTATCCACACCCTCTCACAGGGAATGACTGGCATTTATTCATGGCTCTGGTAATGTTACACAAACTTTTACCGATGTTTGTGAACAGAAAAACAATCGTACTGGGCACTGGCATGGCATTTTTGCTGGCTCAAACACTCGTGCATTTATTTCATGTTCTGCTTCTGCTATTTTGTGCAGGCAATGCTTATTTCATCAGTTTCTGCAGCGTTTTCAGCAGCTCATCCACAACTTCGTCATTCCCGGCACGGATATCATCCGCCACACAGGTGCGGATATGGTTTGCCAGCAGCTCACGGTTGAACGCGTTCATCGCCGCCGTTACCGCCGCCGACTGCACCAGAATATCCGGACAATACACTTCGTTTTCCACCATCCCACGGATGCCCCGAATCTGCCCTTCGATCCGGTTCAGTCTGTGGACCAGGCTTTTATACTCTTCTTCACTGCGATGCTTTGTTTTGTGTGCACAGCAGCAACACGGTTCCTTCTTTTCGTTTTCCTGCATTATGTTACCCTCCCATCACATGCTAGGTACCCCGGCGGGGTATATTCACTATATACCCCGCCGGGGTACCTTGTCAAGTAGATAATATAATATTTTTATATTATTTTATGCGAGAGTTTTTTACTATAGCAATTTTTAAAATTAAAGCGGATATCCGCATGAACAAAACCGCCCTGAACAGTCAGAAAGAGAAACATTCCATGCTCTCCTTGCGGAGAGCGACCTTCGTCGGTCTTGCCGCGCATCGGTTGAGAAATATTTCTATCCACGCTCTCCTTGCGGAGAGCGACGCAGATAACGGTGATGCAGGCAACGGATGCGATGCCATTTCTATCCACGCTCTCCTTGCGGAGAGCGACGGCTGCGGAACATAGACTACTCGCCTTGAATTCTATTTCTATCCACGCTCTCCTTGCGGAGAGCGACAAGCCGGACAAAAAGGCAGGAAGCCAGGAAAAAGATTTCTATCCACGCTCTCCTTGCGGAGAGCGACCCTTTTTCTACAGCCTTACGGCCTGCCGCCAATATTTCTATCCACGCTCTCCTTGCGGAGAGCGACGAGCGCCCACAGCACAACCAGTACACCCACATAGCCATTTCTATCCACGCTCTCCTTGCGGAGAGCGACTTTGATACGCTTGCAGCAAGCGGTTAATGATATGAAATTTCTATCCACGCTCTCCTTGCGGAGAGCGACCTTCCTGTTTTTCTCTCTGGTTTTTGGGCCTATTTATTTCTATCCACGCTCTCCTTGCGGAGAGCGACTCATTGTATATGGATTCTGTGCCGCCAGCATCCCGATTTCTATCCACGCTCTCCTTGCGGAGAGCGACGCGGCTCTTCCTCGAAATCTACACGTTGTTTAAGAATTTCTATCCACGCTCTCCTTGCGGAGAGCGACGCGTGGTGCATGTCGCGCAAGACCCCAGTCCAGGCCGCATTTCTATCCACGCTCTCCTTGCGGAGAGCGACCCTGCCGGAAACGGCGGCAGTGGTTCCATCACGGCAATTTCTATCCACGCTCTCCTTGCGGAGAGCGACACCAAGGACAAAAAGTACAAGATCAAGAAGGCCATATTTCTATCCACGCTCTCCTTGCGGAGAGCGACATCTGCATAGCAAGCGGCATATCCGTATACATTGAATTTCTATCCACGCTCTCCTTGCGGAGAGCGACTGCGCGCGAGGGCCGCTGAGGGCCAAAGGCCCGAAATTTCTATCCACGCTCTCCTTGCGGAGAGCGACAAAAATGAAATTGCTTTCTCAAATGACTACAGACATTTCTATCCACGCTCTCCTTGCGGAGAGCGACGGGTGCCGTATTGAGCATGACGCTGCTGTAGCCTATGATTTCTATCCACGCTCTCCTTGCGGAGAGCGACCTTGTTCTGCTCGCCACCGAGATACAATTTGAAAATTTCTATCCACGCTCTCCTTGCGGAGAGCGACCGCACGGGCGCGCCGCAGCTGGTTGTGGTATCCACATTTCTATCCACGCTCTCCTTGCGGAGAGCGACGATGCTTACCTCGCCGCCCTCGGCAAAGGTGTTCAAATTTCTATCCACGCTCTCCTTGCGGAGAGCGACTACCCGAAGCAAGAGAATTATCCTCAATCAAATATTTCTATCCACGCTCTCCTTGCGGAGAGCGACCCGATAATGCGGAAATATTGCCCCTCAACTAAAATTTCTATCCACGCTCTCCTTGCGGAGAGCGACTGGTGCCGGTACTGTTGTCCTTCTCGTACTCGATAATTTCTATCCACGCTCTCCTTGCGGAGAGCGACGAGTTTCAGTCGGTCGGCATAGCCCATCTTTTTATTTCTATCCACGCTCTCCTTGCGGAGAGCGACCGCCAATCTGGGGCGCTGCCCCAGCCCCCGCCACACATTTCTATCCACGCTCTCCTTGCGGAGAGCGACTTGTCTGGGTTGTTCCACACGCGTGTAAACAAAATTTCTATCCACGCTCTCCTTGCGGAGAGCGACTTCGCGGCTCAGCGCCCCGTCCGGCGCCACGCTAAATTTCTATCCACGCTCTCCTTGCGGAGAGCGACCCACACAGGCCCACGGTAGTACGCTGCCCCACAAAATTTCTATCCACGCTCTCCTTGCGGAGAGCGACCAGATCAGACCATTCCGTATGTTCATCATCACAAATTTCTATCCACGCTCTCCTTGCGGAGAGCGACAAGTCGTACCGTCATAATGGAAGGAATCAAAACAATATTTCTATCCACGCTCTCCTTGCGGAGAGCGACAGCGCGCGCAAGGTCGCGGCTGTGAGGGCTTACAAGATTTCTATCCACGCTCTCCTTGCGGAGAGCGACGACACAGGGCCGCGCCAACGCGGCCCGGATGGGCATTTCTATCCACGCTCTCCTTGCGGAGAGCGACCACCCGCGGGCAAGGTGCGCCCTTGGGCATCCCATATTTCTATCCACGCTCTCCTTGCGGAGAGCGACGGGCTGCTTACTCACAATGGACACCCCCAATATATTTCTATCCACGCTCTCCTTGCGGAGAGCGACAATCGCGGCTGGTGTAATACGATGGCAGCACGGCGCATTTCTATCCACGCTCTCCTTGCGGAGAGCGACCGCCATTGGCAGATGGGGCACAGCCTGACGCGGCAATTTCTATCCACGCTCTCCTTGCGGAGAGCGACCTTTGCGGCATTGTACGACATACTTAAATTGTTCCCGATTTCTATCCACGCTCTCCTTGCGGAGAGCGACAAGCCGTCGCTGTATGGCTTGTATGACACTTACGCATTTCTATCCACGCTCTCCTTGCGGAGAGCGACACCAGTATCAGCATTGCGAGTAACTTCTAGGACACATTTCTATCCACGCTCTCCTTGCGGAGAGCGACTGCCGGGTTGATTTTTTTTTGTATGATGTATCATTATTTCTATCCACGCTCTCCTTGCGGAGAGCGACAGCAAGCCAAGGCGTTTAAAGTCTCGGCGTTGCGTATTTCTATCCACGCTCTCCTTGCGGAGAGCGACAATCTTCGCGTTGTTGACGGTTCCAGGTCTTCGATTATTTCTATCCACGCTCTCCTTGCGGAGAGCGACGGTAGCACCCCCTTTACAATTTAATGATACATCAAAATTTCTATCCACGCTCTCCTTGCGGAGAGCGACTTTGTACAAATTATCATGTCAGGGTACGCCAGAATTTCTATCCACGCTCTCCTTGCGGAGAGCGACGGGGTTGACGGCTCCGGCAGCGTGGCAACATCGAAAATTTCTATCCACGCTCTCCTTGCGGAGAGCGACAAATATTCCACTTCCTAACGCACATGTGATTTCAATTTCTATCCACGCTCTCCTTGCGGAGAGCGACTAGTGACTTTTAATGTTATTGCTAGCCGCGTGTATATTTCTATCCACGCTCTCCTTGCGGAGAGCGACAGCAGCAAAACGCACGACAGACATAAGACCACTATTTCTATCCACGCTCTCCTTGCGGAGAGCGACCGGTATCAGCATTGCGAGTAACCTCTAACGTGCATTTCTATCCACGCTCTCCTTGCGGAGAGCGACTAGACGTAAATAACCCAGTAGCGGCTTTAACATCCATTTCTATCCACGCTCTCCTTGCGGAGAGCGACTGTTACAGTCTTAGGCATTCAGCACAAGGTCGGTATTTCTATCCACGCTCTCCTTGCGGAGAGCGACATCAGCCAGTTACAATGCATACTTGGCGGAAAGTATTTCTATCCACGCTCTCCTTGCGGAGAGCGACTGCAATCTGAATGTCCTTTTGCCGAAGCTGTTCCAGATTTCTATCCACGCTCTCCTTGCGGAGAGCGACTTGTCAATCTTGGTAATATAGCCACCACGAGAACGCTATTTCTATCCACGCTCTCCTTGCGGAGAGCGACCGCCCGTCCGCGATATTATTCAATGGGAAGGTATATTTCTATCCACGCTCTCCTTGCGGAGAGCGACCACTCATTTTCTCATGCTATTATAATACTCGTATTATTTCTATCCACGCTCTCCTTGCGGAGAGCGACAATTTAAGTATGTTGTACAATGCCGTAAAGTCATATTTCTATCCACGCTCTCCTTGCGGAGAGCGACTGTTTGCGTTGCTGTGCAATCTCCTGCATCACGATTTCTATCCACGCTCTCCTTGCGGAGAGCGACCCGGGCAGAATCTGGTCAACAGCGTTCGCCGCATAATTTCTATCCACGCTCTCCTTGCGGAGAGCGACTATTCGTGGTATTGTCCTTAAGAGGTGATTATGTATTTCTATCCACGCTCTCCTTGCGGAGAGCGACATAGTGGATACCTTGATACTCGCCAACTTTGTGCTATTTCTATCCACGCTCTCCTTGCGGAGAGCGACGCCATTGACAAGTGGGACAAAAACGATTTTTACAAATTTCTATCCACGCTCTCCTTGCGGAGAGCGACGTTGCCTGATCATGCTTGGTGGCTTCGCTGTTGATTTCTATCCACGCTCTCCTTGCGGAGAGCGACCGCACCCAGTCACAGTCCTTGTCTGCATAATAGAATTTCTATCCACGCTCTCCTTGCGGAGAGCGACGGCGGGGGTGAATAGTATGCTTACACTAATTCAGATTTCTATCCACGCTCTCCTTGCGGAGAGCGACTGTTATCGCTAGCCGTGTTTACGAGGGTATAAGATTTCTATCCACGCTCTCCTTGCGGAGAGCGACTGTTAATCCTTACAAGCTTACAATGATTTTCGGTATTTCTATCCACGCTCTCCTTGCGGAGAGCGACTCGAATGCCTGTTGCGCCGCAACCATCTCACGGTTATTTCTATCCACGCTCTCCTTGCGGAGAGCGACTTACTATCTTGCTGATTACGGTAACAACGTTGCTATTTCTATCCACGCTCTCCTTGCGGAGAGCGACTACATCAGGAGCAACGTACCTAATTTTTCTAGCATTTCTATCCACGCTCTCCTTGCGGAGAGCGACGGAGCAGCAACTTTGGCAAAATATCAATACCTACATTTCTATCCACGCTCTCCTTGCGGAGAGCGACTACTACTAACAGTAGTACCATATGGACAATACAAAATTTCTATCCACGCTCTCCTTGCGGAGAGCGACATCAGCCAGTTACAATGCATACATGGCAGAAAACATTTCTATCCACGCTCTCCTTGCGGAGAGCGACTGTTTCGACAGAATTATGAATGTTTCGAATGGATTATTTCTATCCACGCTCTCCTTGCGGAGAGCGACGGTTGGTCGTTAAATATTAACGGCGCGATGAAAATTTCTATCCACGCTCTCCTTGCGGAGAGCGACAGAATTAAATTCAAGCTGGATTTCGTCAATCAAGAATTTCTATCCACGCTCTCCTTGCGGAGAGCGACCGGTTTGGGGGTTGGCTTATACCTCACAACAGAAATTTCTATCCACGCTCTCCTTGCGGAGAGCGACCGATTGTGTACAATATTGTATTCGTGCCCGGGAAATTTCTATCCACGCTCTCCTTGCGGAGAGCGACTGGCGAAACAACTTGACAGATCTCCGCCATTGACATTTCTATCCACGCTCTCCTTGCGGAGAGCGACTGTGGGTGCTTCGCAAGGTGCCAATATTGAGCATATTTCTATCCACGCTCTCCTTGCGGAGAGCGACTCATACAACCTAAAAATACACCAAAAACAAGAAAATTTCTATCCACGCTCTCCTTGCGGAGAGCGACGTCAATGAGGATAGATACGGGCAACAGTACTGGAGAATTTCTATCCACGCTCTCCTTGCGGAGAGCGACCTCTTCCAAAATCATATCTTCTTCCATTATAGCTTATTTCTATCCACGCTCTCCTTGCGGAGAGCGACAAAGTGTCGGTTATAGTGCTGTCAGGCTCTTTATATTTCTATCCACGCTCTCCTTGCGGAGAGCGACCGCACAAGATATTTTAACGGCTCTCAATAATATATTTCTATCCACGCTCTCCTTGCGGAGAGCGACAATGGTTATATCTGCTTTTATGTAGGTGATTGCAATATTTCTATCCACGCTCTCCTTGCGGAGAGCGACAACAAAGTGGTTTAGCAATTACGGCCGCATTCATATTTCTATCCACGCTCTCCTTGCGGAGAGCGACTTGTGTGAAACGGTTCCACGCGGCAGACATATCATATTTCTATCCACGCTCTCCTTGCGGAGAGCGACGGTCGGATTGGGTTTCTGAGTTTCCCCAGCTATATATTTCTATCCACGCTCTCCTTGCGGAGAGCGACACCATATTTTAGAGGATACGTCAGGAGCAACATAACATTTCTATCCACGCTCTCCTTGCGGAGAGCGACCCCGGAAAGGTCAATTCAGTGCTTCCAGGATTAGAATTTCTATCCACGCTCTCCTTGCGGAGAGCGACAGCTCATCGGTTAAATGGCAATTCATACGATACATATTTCTATCCACGCTCTCCTTGCGGAGAGCGACCAGGAGCAGCAGTTGTGGCAAAACATCAATACTTATATTTCTATCCACGCTCTCCTTGCGGAGAGCGACTTCTTTCGGCGGTGCTGACTGCTCCGAGTACCTTATTTCTATCCACGCTCTCCTTGCGGAGAGCGACGCTCTTCAAAAATCATATCTTCAGGCATCACAGCTTATTTCTATCCACGCTCTCCTTGCGGAGAGCGACAGCTGGATTTCATCAATCAAGAAAAGGACGCCCGCATTTCTATCCACGCTCTCCTTGCGGAGAGCGACCGGGAGGCCAGTCATGCAGTTCAACATTAGTGCATTTCTATCCACGCTCTCCTTGCGGAGAGCGACACTATTTTTCGGCGGTTATGCGCCAAAACCCCGGTATTTCTATCCACGCTCTCCTTGCGGAGAGCGACATCATAAGTCAGGCCAATGGAAGTGCCACAGTACCATTTCTATCCACGCTCTCCTTGCGGAGAGCGACTGTAGCGGCTTCTACTTCTGACGTATCAGAAAGCATTTCTATCCACGCTCTCCTTGCGGAGAGCGACGGTAACACCTCCTTACAAACATAGTATACACCATATTTCTATCCACGCTCTCCTTGCGGAGAGCGACAAGACTGAACAATCGCATTAAAACATACCGAAAATTTCTATCCACGCTCTCCTTGCGGAGAGCGACCTTCAATGCCAGCCGTACGGAGCCAATTCAAGCATTTCTATCCACGCTCTCCTTGCGGAGAGCGACGGTGTACCCTTGTTTTACAATAATCGATGTCAAGGAATTTCTATCCACGCTCTCCTTGCGGAGAGCGACCCGACAAGCTGATATTCGTAATAGGCTCACCAAAATTTCTATCCACGCTCTCCTTGCGGAGAGCGACAGCAAAAGTGCACAAAACAGTGGGGCACTTTTGCGCATATGGAACAAATTTTATGGGGATTGCATCTTCATGCTGACAGGCAAGGCTGTATTTTACCCTTTCTGCCCCTGTTTTTTCCATATTTTCTGGTGCGAAGGAAGCGGGAATTTTATGATTGCCTTCCCCTCGCACTAAGCAAACAAGATTCCATCCTGATCAAAATCCGGGTGCAGACCCACATGCTCGACTTTGCTTTTGTAATGGTTTCCCAGTTGATAAAAGCGCAGGCTGTCCGATTCCGAATCGATCAGTTCGGTCAATTTTGCTTTGAACATCGTGTATTGCGCGGCATCCAGCAGGCACTCAAATACGGAGTTTTGCACCCGCTGGCCGTAGTCTACACAGACTTTTGCTACTTTGCGCAGCCTGCGACGACCGGCGGCTGTTTCGGTGTTGACATCATAGGTTACAAGCACCAACATAACGGCACCTCACTTCCAGAAAAACGGTGGGTACACTTCCAGGTCGCCGCGCAGAGCACGGGCCAGCAAAAGCGCCTGAACATAAGGCACCAGCCCCCAGGGCAGTTTTTCTTTCAAAAACGGATGGGTGATCTCTTCCTTCTTTTTGTTCTGCCATGCGGTCAGGAAAGCTTTGCGGCCATCATCCGTCAGCAGTACGGCACCATTTTCCTGTTTTTGCAGGTGTTTTGCCGTGATGATCTTTTGATTGATGCAGCTGATGACCAGCCGGTCTGCATAAACCGCCCGCAGTTCTTCCATCAGGTCAAGTGCCAGACTTTTGCGGCCGGGGCGCGGGCGGTGCATAAAGCCAACATAAGGGTCCAGGCCCACAGCGGTCAAGGCGGATGCACACTCCCGCGCCAGCATGCTGTAGGCAAACGAAAGCAGCGCATTCACATTGTCCAGCGGTGGACGGCGGCTGCGGCCCTCAAACACAAAATCCTGCTTTTGCTGCAGAATCAGGTCATTCAGGCAGTCAAAGTAGCGCTGGGCTGCCTCGCCTTCCAGGCCGCGCAGCTGTTCCGGATCATCGCTGGTCTGTATCAGCGGCAGCGCGGCGGCCAGCTGGGTGGAGGTGCGTTTCAGTTTTTCGACCGGGACACGCTGGGGATGATCGCGGGTTGCGCGTTCCAGCACCCAGCGTGCGTTATACACTTTACCAAGGATAAAGCTCCAGGCATAGCGACAGCTCTGGGCCATGTCATCCGACACGCGGTACTGCGTCTGACGCAGCAGCACATTGCCGCGTTCTTCCCCCACGGTGCGGGCCTGAAATCTGCCATACGGGTCAAAAAAGCAAAGGTCAATGCCCCGCCGGGCACAAGCTCCCATCAAAGCGGGGCTGGCACCTGCGTAAGTAAAGCAGACGATGCCTTCCAGCGTATGCAGGGCATGGCGGTGGGTTTCCTGCTTATTGCGGGTAACAACAAGGTTTTCGCCATCCAATGTCAGGTAAGCGTCCTCATTGATGACAAACAGGGTGTTGAGCAGCTTTCTCATGGCGCGCCCTCCTCAATATGCTCCCGCAGATACGCCGCCGGGTCTGCCTGCTGATACAGCGTCGGCAGGCAAAGCTCTTTCAGTGAGCAGGCATTGCAATGCTTGCCGGGTTTGCTTTTTGGGGTATAGCCGCGCGCAAACAGGCGGTTCATCTCATCCGCCATGGTCTGCGCGGTGCTGCGCAGTTCCGGTGTCAGGGAAACATGTTCCCGCTGCCGGGTTTCTTCATAAAAGATTTCCCCTTCCGGCACCTCGCACACCAGCATTTCTTCCAGCGCCATGGCCTGTGCGCAGAGCTGCAAACGGTCGGCATCGTTTACCTTGCTGCGGCCATGCTTATATTCCACGGGCATAGGCTGCCACAGGCCGCGGCGGCCCTGCAATGACACGCCGTTTGGATTCTTGTGAAACTCTACCACATCGCAGTCGCCGGTCAGTTTTAAGCGGTGGCTGACGACCCTCATACCGCGGGCGATCAGCAAATCGCCGCGTTTTTCCGTCAGGGTAACATCATGGCAGCGGGTATGCTGCAGGCGTCCTTCGGCGGTGCGTTGGTTTTCGGACCATTGTTGTTCCAAGTACGCAAGTGCCCATTGGCGGCGGCAGAATGCAAAGTGCTGGATGCCAGACATTTGCAGATAGTCATCAGTATTCATCATACACTTCCGGTGTCAATCCGTTCAGGGTATCGCAAGTAATATTATAATCTTCCACCCGGTGTGCTTGTGCCACACTTTCTTTTAGCTCCACATGCAGACAGCGATGGACCTTTGCCGAGGAATACTGTCCGCTTTTGCAGTTATGACGCCACCAATACAGGCGAACCACCTCCATACTGCCATCCGGGCGGGCAGAGGAAATATCGTTTTCAAACAGTGTGCGCAGCGCTTCTTTGATGATTTCTGCATCTTCATCTGTAAAGCCGGTCTTTTCTGCCAGCTGGCAGTTAATGCTGCCAAAGGTTGTGTACACGCCAAAAGCCACACGGTGCTTCATACCCATGGTATCGCTTGACTTCTTTTCGCCAGTCGTACCGTTCACGCTCTTTGTGATCTGGATATCATCGACATCAATCGGGTCCACGCTGAAAGCCGGATGAATAGATACCGGGCCGCGCACGCCAACGGAAACACCATCGCCCTTGGATTCTTTCCCCTTAAAGGCAAACACCTGGCCAAAGCTGCGCACATCCAGCCAGGTTTCACAGGCAGCCTTTGCATAAGCATCTTTATCTTTTTCAGCCTTTTTCACTGCTGGGCAGCCGTCTGCACGGTCTTTCAGGCTTTTGAAACCATCATTGCAGCGGTCGTCCGACTGGACAAACACATTCTGGCCAAGGTCCATCATGCGGTTGCGGATCTTGCGTTTCAGGCACACATCCGAAATTTCACCCAGTCCCTCATACGTTTCGCGCGGGCGGTTTCCGTTCAGCGGGTCACCGTTCGGGTTCGCATGGTTTACAGCAATCACAAGTGCAAAGTCGATTTTATTCTGCAGCACAGCCATCTTTTATTCCTCCTGCTTTTTTGCTTTCGCTTTATATTCTGCATTTTCGGCCTTAAAGTCCATCATCTGGTCGGCATAGCCAACCAGATACAGCTCACCAAGTCTTTTGTTCGTAAAGTTTTCTGTGCCAATCTTATGTAATAATTCTTGCATCATCGCATACCTTTGGCTATCCATTCCGTTACGGTTTTTCATTCTGTTCAGGTACGGATTTAATTTTTTATCCAAAAGAAGTGTTGTTGCTGCCGGGTGCAGAGCAAACGCGGTTCTTAAACGTTCTGCATTTGTCAAACGTTTTTCGTTCTCATTTCCTAGCTGAATCAACGCCCGTCTTTCAATCTGTTCTGCACAGGCTAAAATTCTCCCAAACAAATAGTTTCGGTCTTTAATGGTTTCATCAACATTCATCGGATAATCCACCTTCTTATTTCTATGATAGTACCCACGCACAAGGGCGCAGGCAATGTTTTGTGTTTTTTGTTGTTCCCAATAATCCAGGCCAATACTGTTTGTTGCCCGATCTACCGCGCTGATCATCAAATCCCGCGGGAAGCGCTCCCCATTGGTAATACAGGGAATCAGTCGTTCGATTGTCGCTTGTTTCAGCTTTGCATCCACTTTTTCGCCATAGGCTGCTTTTGCAATGTCCGCCGGGGCAGGCGCACCAACAAAGACAACTTTCTTGATCTTGGGCTTTTTGCCCAGTTCCGTCGGCTCCTCTACACTGCGGTATTCCAGCTGCCATTGGAACGTATCGTGCCAATCCTTTATATTGGCAAGCAACTTAGAGCCCTGCAGTTCCTGATAGTACCGGATGGACAACCGGCCAGGTGTAGCAGAATCCAAAATCATGACCGCCGTTTGGGAATTGTCCTTCAACTGGTGCTGATACCCCAGAATGGCCCGGTTAAACTGCCGTGCAATTTCTTCTTGGGTATCCGCAGGCAACCTTTCTGTATCTTCCTCAAAATCGTCCCAATCATCGCCTGCTAGTGGATTATATTCCTGGGCAATATCGAGAGTATCCCCCAGCACATTGGGTACCGCTTCGTTCTGTGTTCCCCAAACAAGTACAGTCTGGTCCCCTGTATTTACCCCTTGCTTGCTGACCAACCATCGCAAGGCGCTGTGTGCCTTTTGGGTTGTTTCATAACCAATCGAAAGTGCCTGCGCTGCATCCGCAAAGCGCCCGCGGTAAGTATAATTCGTATTGTCATTGCTGGATATCAGCTTTGCACGGTCACCTGGGTTGCGGATCTTATACGGGCTTAATGTAGAAACCGGCATTTTGATTCCCTGAACCGTGCAATAGTCAATATCTTTTAACTGTGTTTCATAAAAGCGGATAAAGCTTTCTCGGACTGTTGTATCACGCGACAAATCAACATTGTCAACGCGGAACCGGACAAAAGATTCCGTCTGGTCACTACCGGCCAGCGTATCCAAAATAGGGGGCTTGTCTTCTTTGTTTCCCTGCCATTTTGTTGGCAGAGTTCCATTTTCATCTATAAACAAAATATTTGCCTTGACCAGGTCTGCGATCAGGCATTCTTTTTCCAGGTAGTGCAGGACTGTACACACAGCCGGGTGGGCATAAGGAGATGTACACCACGCTTGTAACTGCTTGTGGTAAAGCGGCCATCCGGATTCTTTACTACCACCAAAAGTGGGATAATCTGCCGCAATATATTGCAGTTTATCCACTAGCGGGTGCGGCACCATGCCGGATGTCCGCGCCGAAGATTCCTCTGTGCAAGGAATGATCGTTGTCCTTTGATCTTGTGCCAGCAAGCCTGCATACTGAAAGTTTCCGTCCTTGTCCAGCTCCACTTCAATGTTGACCTGCTGCGTCGTGTGAGCCACCGGCAGTAGTGGAACTTTCCCAGGCTGCTGCTTTCCAATTTCTGACACGCTATTCTGGTAGGTTTTATAGCAATAGCTAAGCCAGCTCATTCCTGTATCACCTCCCTGTACAAATCATCGCAGTCGCTGACTGTTTCACCCAGCGTAAAGGTCTTCATCTTTTGCGGGTGGATATCGCGCACAATTTCGCATTCTTCCGGGCGGCAAAAACAGATTTTTCCGTTCTGCATTACCGGGTGCCAAAAGCGTTCCTGCATCACGCCTTTCCCGTTTTCGTCCGCATAGGTAATGCCGTGCTCCATTAGGCCTAGGTCCAGGGATGAAACATCATCATAATGCCCTTTTCCCAGGCCAAAAATGCAGGGTTCAATATACCCCTGGCATTCGCGTGTTCCCAAAAAGATATCTCTTCTGCCGCCGCGTTCCAACATACGCTTTGCAATAGCGTAATGCTTATTTTCATTGCGGTCTTTTTCCAGGTCTGGGCGATGTTCGTTCCATTCAAAATGTGCCCGCACCTGGTAGCAAACATCGGAAAGGTACGTATAGATGGAAAGATCGTTTTTTCCATTGTTATACATAATGGGACGGATGCCTTTGGATTGTCTTTCAATCGGGTTCATCACGCGCAGTTCATCAATTACCCAGGTGAACGTTGGTTTCCAATAGCAGCTTTCATAAATGCCCTTCAATGCCTGGTAGGTAGGCACCGGGTAGCTGAATTTTTCGCCGCCTACGCGGGTAATTGGGTCGCTGAACAGTGCATAACGCCCATATACCTGCATGGATATTGAATTTTCGTATTGCAAAGTTTAACCCTCCTTGTTAAGCAAATTGTATCGGCATAAATCCGGGGCTTGTCTGAATTCCCTTTTCGTCATCGTAATATTCCTTGTTAAGAATTGTCACTGCCCCTTCTTTTACTGTGTACAGTGCGCCTTGATCTGCCAGGCGTATTTTTTCATTTGTTGTAATACCAACGGTAAAGCGTTGTGCGTCCCGCAGCATTTTGGGGGTAAGCGGTTTACTGGACGAAAGTCTTGTTGCCATATCCGCGCCATCTTCCCCATAGGGAACCACCACCGGCGTTGTAATGTCCTCCAAAGCATGGAAATTCCTTTCTGCCGTGGCAAACGCCTGCCGGAGCAAGTAATTGGGGAGCTTTTGTTTTCCTGTTGTCTCTTTCCAGGCTAGCACACTTTCCTGATTATCTGACAAAAGGTCAAACAAATTCACTGTTTTTGGGGGAATGTACCCCTTTAATTCAACCGGATCGCCCATCCGTTCCTGTTGTTGGGACTCTGCATAATAAAGCTGGTAGTACCTCAAAATACTTTCCGGCTCTAACAGGTCCGCATCCCTTTGTAATTGCTGCAGCAGGTGCCGTGTGGCTTCCCTGCCGTTGCGCAGTTCCGGAAGTCGATCCAGATTTTCCAGATTGTAGGTTTTAACAAGATACACCGTGCGGCATTTTCTTTCCGCATTGCGGTTGCATCGGCCGGAAGCCTGGGCCACACTGGGCAGCGCAGCCATACTTCGAATGACGCAATCAAAGCTTACATCCACGCCTGCTTCTATCAGCTGACTGCTTACACAGATCAAACGTTCCTGACCGTGTAAGGTGTTTAATTTTTGCTTAACTTCTGCGATAACATCTGCACGGTGCTTTGCACACAGGTGCGTGGTCAGGCAGTAAAGTTGTGTATGTTCCGGCTGGCATTGTTTCAAAGCCTCAAACACCTTTTCGACCGCCGAACGGGTATTCAAGATGACCAAAATGCTGCCATTCTCGTCTTGCTTGCTCCGTACAAATTCTGCGAGTTCTCCTGCCTGAAATCCATTTTCTGTTTCGGGCACTTCAATCTTTGTCCTTCGGAACTGCGCAAAGCGCAGCTGGTAATCCGGGACCAGGTCCACCGGCGATGCAAACCGCAAAGGGTTTGCTACTTCGCTTAGCGCTGGCTGTGTTGCCGTACACAAAACAACAACGCACCCCAAATAGTACGCCAAGAAATTTGCCGCCTGGTTGAACAAGTATGTATGGCAAATGGGCAGGGACTGTATTTCGTCAAACACCAAGATAGAATTTGCCAGTGCTGCCATGCGGCGCACATTCTGCCGCCTGCTGCAAAACAGGGTTTGCAGCATCTGTACCATAGTTGTACATATCACCGGCGCTTCCTGCCAGCGTTCCAGCTGGCGGAGAATTTCGGGGTTCTCTGTATCCAGCACCGCATCCGTATGGTGCTCCAACAGATATTCACTGCCGCCTAATGCCTTTTTGAACTCCTGTACATTCTGTCCGATAATCGATCGGAACGGTGCAACATAGAAAATATGCCGGGCCGAAAGTTTTTTGGCCGCATGCACACAATATCGCAGCCCGGAAAATGTTTTTCCTCCGCCTGTTGGCACATACAAGCGGTAAATACCCCGCTTTGCACATTCGCCTGCTGTCTTGCATTGCTCCGAAATTTCTGCACGCAAGGTATCTATTTTATGTCGGGGCTGCAAATTGTTCAGGAATGTTTCAACATTGCTTTCTATCAGATCCCATGGCGGAAGCTGCTCCGGGGGAAGGCATCCTTCTTGATTATAATAGTTGCCTGAATCCAACCAGTCTGCATCGATCAGGGCTGCAAATAAAAATCTGTGTGCCAACCCCAACATGACCTGATAGATACAAAGCCGCGGCTTCTTTCCTTCCTGCGTTCGGATTTTCCGCACAAGACATTCTACCTCCTGCGCAGCTTTGGCAAACATTTGCCGTATCTCTGTTTCACTTATGCAATCCGCAAAAAAGGCCCGGCAGCTTTCTTCATATAGCTCTTGAGCCTGCTCTGAATACATATGTTTTATCCAGGGTTCTACTCCACCCAGGTCGAAAACATCCATACGTTCAGAGTGATGGGATCCGATTGCCAATGCTGCCATTTGCGCAGTCAAGCGAGAAGGTGGTGAAGCTGTTTCTCCGCCATAATTTTCCCATAGCCACCGCATTCCGGCGCTGGAATGATTGATTTTTTCGTTTGTCTGACCTCTCAGATGTTTTTGCACGTTGCTATGAGATTTCCCAGCGTCATGGAGCCAGCCTGTAAGACGGCCCAAGTTTTCAAGTCCCAGCGGCTGGCACGCCCGTGCGCAGTACTCGGCCACGTTTTCACTGTGTTGCTTTAGGGATTGTATTTTCCAGACGCCATTGATTTGTTTGGTATGACCGAGTAACATGGTAATCATCTCCTTGTTTCTTTTATTATAGCAGATCACTCATCCCATAATTCGGACTTTCACTCCAGTTCTGCAATCTTTGTCATACTATCCAAATTTATCCATGTAGAATTGTTAGCTATTCCCATTAGCAGATATTTTTGATAAAATAAGATATTATAGGGTTTATGAATTCACTTTCTTATATTACTTCTTCATCTTACCGAAAAATCATTTACGCAAGGAGTGAAAGGCCATGAAAAGGAAGTTATTCTCATTTTCCGCCAGTGTTATCACCGCAATAATGCTTACCGCTTGTGCTGCAGCGCCAGAAAATAAACCTGCTTCCTCCGCTGCTCTTTCCCCGACCAGTGAAGCTATTGCCACAGCTATACCATCCACTAGCAATGCCAACTGGAAGTTACCGCCGCAATATGATTTTGACGAGATGATTCCTCTCTTCTCTCGCGAAACCCACACTGCCGGTTACGCCGCTGCCCGAAATCTGTACGCTGTGCGCAAGGGCGAACGCTGGAGCCTGTTTAATGCTGCCAACTGTAATGCTTTTCTGGAAGATTTGTCAGAAAGCATCCCGTACCTGTATGGTGAGCAGGAGCTCTCCATTGGGGTAGATGATACATACGATTACCAGAAGCTGAATGCCCTGGAAGAACAGATTAACCATGAGCTGGTTGCCCAACAAATGCCTTTTACAACCATGCTGGGCGGGCACGGCGGGTATGGCATCCAGTGGATTTTAGGTGACAACCAGATTTACCGTTCTGCTATTGGTGTCTATACATTTAGTGGCACGCCCATCGAACAGGTGTATGCTCCTGATTTGGTTGGCATCCAGCAAGGCATTTGGGATGATGAATATGCCGGTTATCTTGTTGACAATTCTGCACCTTTTGCCGTTGCGGATAAAAACGGTACAATTTTAACCGATTTCGACTACCAGGATGCCTGCATGGCCGGTGAATCTTTAATCGCGGTAAAGGATGCAGCCGGTAACTGGGGATATTGCGACCAAAGCGGTGCTTTAGTAATCCCCTGCATTTATCAGCCGCAGATGAGTTTGTCCATCATGAACGAAACTGTTGAATATCCTTACGCAGACTTATCTGGCATGGTAGTTGTGAAAAATCAATCCGGACAAAAGCTGGTTCTGGATGTTTACGGCAATGAGATAATTTTCGCTGGGCAATATGAAGATTTAGCCCCCGCGCGCGATGGCTGCGTATGGGCAAAACAGAATGGCCTTTGGGGCTTGCTGCAAGTACAGGATTATACCGAAAACAATGCCGACGTTATTCTGCCGGATGGATGCGTTGCACCAGATGTAACGCTTAGCCGAATTGATAGCCTTTGTACCTACACCACTGCTGATCATGGGCTGGTTATGCGTAAAGGTCCCGGTACAAATTATGAAAAAATGGATAATATCCCCTACGGTATCATCGTATGGGAATGCGGCTATAGCAGCAATGTGCCTGACTGGGTTGTTGTATATTACAATGGGATTTATGGTTGGGTCAGTGATGAATACTTGGCTGCCACTATTTATTCCACCAGTAAATAATAAATAAAAAAGCAGGTGTTCATGTAGAAACGATATCGTCCTCCACGTGAATACCTGCTTTTTATAGCTTCTTTTATTATATCTGTTCTGTGCCGCTATTTGTCTCTGTATGAAATAAATAGCCGCTATATGCATTTGGATGAAGTGTTCTGTTTGTTTGCTTTTTTACCTAAAAGAATTGCGTAGGAGGCTCTCTTAACTAAAGAGCCGACCTCTCACACCACCGTGCGTACCGACCGGTACACGGCGGTTCAACCGCATAAGTGCAAGGACTCGTAGTAGCGCCTGAGGATACTAAAATATCCTGCTTCTGCGAGTCTTTCGTTTGCAATGGAACCTTTTAATACAGGACTACCGGCGATACGCCAATAACCCAGTCTGGAATTGCCCCACTGGTACTATTCCAAAATTCTTCGTTTGAGTTTCATTACTCATCGATATAATCTTTATCGAACCACTCGCCTAGCGAGTGATTTTAGACATACAAAAAAGCACCTTAGCTTACGCTAAGGTGCTCTTCCTGGTGACCCGTGCGGGAATCGAACCCACGTTAACGGCGTGAGAGGCCGCTGTCTT
>OLPI01001804.1_pt1 | contig 18179 bp, 16 predicted proteins | sample 1672361 | NCBI WGS metagenome assembly OLPI01 (sample SAMEA3136675, study PRJEB25190) | human gut metagenome
GTCGTTACCATTGGCATAGTTCCATAAAACTACTCCGTTCTTTCCTAATCTTCTGCGTAAGAACTCAGGGTCGGTATTCGCTAAATCCCCGATGGTACGAATACAATAGCTGTCAAGCACTCGCTGGGTTGCCCGTCCTACACCGAGCAGGTCAGCGGCAGGAAGTCCCCAAATCTTTTCTTTGAATGTGTCCTTTGGTATCAAGGTTACTGCGTCCGGTTTCTTCATATCCGAGCCGAGCTTCGCAAATATCTTATTAAAGGAAACACCCACAGAAATCGTCAAGCCGAGTTCAAACTTCATCGTTTCACGAATTTCATTTGCCACCTTTTCCGGCGAACCGAAAAGGCTTTCCGTCCCGCTAATATCCAGCCAACACTCGTCCATACCATACGGTTCAACTTGGTCGGTATATCGCTCATACACGCTTCTCGCAAGCTTTGAGTATTTGATATACTCCTCATAATGGGGCGGTACTACAACCAAGTCCTTGCACTTCTGTTTAGCCTGCCATACTGCGTCCCCGGTTTTCACATCAAAAGCCTTTGCTTTGTAGTTCTTTGCAAGCACAATACCGTGTCGCTCCTCCACAGAGCCGCAAACAGCAATCGGATATTTTTTCAATGCGGGGTCGAGCATACATTCGACGCTGGCATAGAAGTTATTCATATCACAATGAAGTATGCTTCGTAACATTTTTTGAACCCCCTTGACATTTTGGGTAGTTTGGTGTACACTATGTGTAGTTCAACTTCCCAATTCATATTATATACACTTCAACTGTACTTGTCAAGAGCAAATGGGTAGTTCAACTGTAAATATTCTTTTAAGGAGTGAAATCACAATGACATTCGGTGAAAAAGTCAAGGCTGAAAGAACAAAGCTTGGTATGAGTCAAGATGAGTTGGCAGCTAAAATCGGCGTAACCCGACGCATAATTGGTTCTTATGAAAATGATAAATCCCGTCCGAGAGGAATGGAAAGATATAAGAAGCTGGCAGAATCCTTAAATGTAAATGTGAATTATCTGCTGTCTGAGGACGACGCTTTCATCGCCGATGTAGAGGATAAGTACGGACGCAGAGGAGCAAGACAGGCTCAGGAGTTGCTTGCAGAAGTTACCGGTCTGTTTGCCGGCGGCGAAATGGCTGACGAGGATATGCGTGAAATGGTTGACGCCATTCAGGAAGCCTATCTTATTGCAAAGAAAAACAATAAAAAATACACCCCGAAGAAATATCGCAAAGACGAGCAATCCTCGAAGTGAAACTAAGTCCGCTTTATGGGACAGTATTTAGTTTATACTTTATTATAGGGTAAATATCAGGTACAATTATCCTACAAGGAGGTGAGCCGAATTGGGATATTACACTACGGCTGAGATTGTAAAAATCGTAAACAGGCTCATTGACCGCTGTGGCACTCGCAACCCTTACCGGGTGGCAAAAGAGCTTGGCATAAATATCATCTATCGGAACTTCGACAAACAGCGTGGAGCATATAAGGTCATATTAAAGAACCGCTTCATCTTTCTCAAAAACGGTATGCACCCTGTCGTGGAACAGATAGTACTGTGGCACGAAATCGGTCACGATATTCTTCATAGACAAGAAGCTGTTGCGGCAGGTGGTTTCAAAGAATTTAATATATTCGATATGCGAGAAAACCGTATGGAGTATGAAGCAAATATCTTTGCTTCTCAGGCTTCGCTGCCTGATGACACCATTTTGGAGTACATTGAAAACGGCTACGACATTCAGCAAATTGCACGAGCAATGAGTTCTGACATCAACCTGATTGCTTTGAAAGTAGATACGCTCATAGCGCAAGGCTACCAACTTCGGAAGCAAGACCACCGAAACGACTTTCTTAAATACAATCATAAAATATAAGACCGTCAAGTCTCGAATGAGATCTGACGGTCTTTGCTATTTTTCAATTATTAAGGTATTCCTGTTTTTATTTTTGAGTATATGCCGCAGGCAACACACTTCTACTTGACGAATTCTGCTATATGTAACTCCCATATCCTCGGCAACTTCTTTTTTACTCTTAGGCTTCCCCGAATATAGACCCCAAAGTTGCGCTACGATTTCTCTCTGATGCTCATTCATATTGGTATCTTCAAATGCAAACAAAAAACTGTTGCTGTCAAAATCGGGATTTAATTTATATTCAAAGGTACTTCTGGTATCGCAATACCAAGCTATTCGTTCTTTTACCTTATCTAAATAGAGTGTATCAGAAGCGACCTCATCTGACCGGTAAAGACGATTTCTTCGTCTTAACTCATACCAACCTTGGCGGACAAATTCTTCTCCGACAACACCGGAACTCATTCCACCGGCAGCAAATCGTTCAATATAGACAAGGTGGTTGCTATAAATCCTCATACCAAACTCTTGGACAATACTCTTATATTTTTCATAGAAGAACTGTTCGTCCATAGGCAGTTTGTCATAGGTGAATTTGCGTGCTGCATATGCCCACCATAATGGCGCACCTCGGCTACCCCAATTCTTTGGAGGGGAAAGAAACAACTCATAACCATAATGCTGTCCTTTTTCCCGAAAGCGTAAAAAAGGCATTGTCTTGTCTAAATCACCAAAAAGATGAGGAACTTTTTTAATCTGTTCAGCCATAAACAAATAATGATTATCCCCACAACCAAGCGCCGCTTTTTCAAAGCCAATAATATCCCAATCAGAAAACAACTCTTTTCCTGCTTTGTCAAAGCGTTCATAGGCTGCTTGATTATGTAGAATATCATTATAGGTTAATTTATCGTATGGTATAGGCATAATTAACCCTCACAATCTCATTCTTGTTTATTCGTGCAAGAAAACCTTAATATAAATCTTTACCCACGAGCCTTTCTTTTCTTTTGAAGTTATCTTACCGAAAAGGAGCTTTCCGGCGTCCATTAGACGGGCAAATATTACATTGTCCTGCTTCGGAACATAACCGATTTTAACTCCGTCAACAGTCTTAATGACAATCGCTTGCGTATCATACCGGTTATCAGGTTCTCTAAAAAACGCCAATCTGTCATCAACATTCAGATGTGGTTCTAATTCTTCAATGCCTTCAATATGGGTCGTTCCGGCTACATAAGTATCAAAAAGAAATATGTCTTTTTCAAAGGGTTTTGGTATGGAAATCTCTCCGCCTTTGCCGTGTAACAGCCCTACAAGTCCGTTGCCACCGGATTTAACCAAATCGTCCATAATCTCACCTCAACATTTCTTCGATTTTCGCCTTATAAATAGAGATAAGCTCATTATACTGTTCAAGAATACCCTCAAGTTCTTGCTTCTTCTGCTCGGTTTTCTCTGTATCCTCAAGAATATCTTTCATCGTGTACGGATACTCTGATTTGATACTTTCAATACTATCTCTTATAGATTTAAGTAATCCCTGTAAACGCTCTCGTTCTTCGACAAGCTGTGTCATAGCGTCCTTATGCTGTTCAGGTAGCGGATTGTTTCCGACCATTTCGCTGATAATTCTTAATGTTCCCAAATCGCCGCTTTTATAGGCTGATACTGCATTATCAAATAATTGAACCTGCGCCTCTGAAACATCGGGGTTAATATCAGGGTGTAATGCCTTTACTATTTTGCGATAGAGCTTTTTGAGTTCCTTGTTATCTTCGTCAGACAGAACTTCCGCCTTGCTTCGTTTAAGAGCGTCATTCATCTTATCAATCTGCTCGTCGAGCTGTTTTTGATACTCGGCAAATTCATTGTCGAGCGTTTCCTCAATGGCGGAAATAATTACCTTTTCCTGTCTGTTTTTCTTTGCCTGAATCAACTCAATTTTTCTTTTCAGTCGCAGAGCGGCACATTGAGCTTCATATGCCTTATACTCAATGCTGCCGAGTTTCAGCATATATTCTGTCTCAATATTCTTACAGATAACGAATTGAAGCTCGTCACGCTCCAGCAAAAGCATTGACAGCTCTGTACGCATTTTTTCTACTTCGCTTTTCAGCTTTTCAAAGTCAGGAAATACAATAACATTACCCGATGAAGATACTTCTGCGGTCGTCTTGGCGTTTTCTTCTTCATCGTCCTTAAACATCACATACTCTGCGGCACGACCAGCGAGTCTTTTCCTGATTTCATTTTCGTCCATTCAATCGTACCTCACTCAGAAAATTTAGTTTGTCCTTTGTAGGAGAGTTACCGTTTTGCATTTAGACTCTGCAACTCATAATTATATGAAAGAGCTTCTTCAACGGCATCCATAATATCCGTTGAAAACTCTTTCTTTTTGATGTTCATTGCAGCAAGCATTTTTTTATTTTTCCGGAAAGTCTTAAATAAGAGTTTCTTGTCTTTATCATCCAATCCGATTTTATAAAGAAGATTACAAAGTGAAATAATCAATGGCTTATAGTCATTGCACATTGTTTTTTCCGCTTTTCTATCTGCCCAAGCCATATACTTATCAAATTCGCACTCGTCAAATTTAGGCAACAACCCCATTATTGGATTTACAAGAAGCTGCGTTGACGAAAGCATAAGATTCACATAGGAACCAAGTTCGTACTGCTGTGCTTCCGTCATTGCCGTATAATCTTTTCCAAAATTTTCAGCATTGAGAATTGCTTCTCTAAGCATATTGGTTTCCGTTTCAATCCTTGCAATACGCTCATTTAATTCAACAATCGCAAGTTTGTAGGATTTTACATCACGCTCGCTGATAAGAGTAAATACATTTTCAATTCTCTTTTTATCACTTGCGGATTTCCAAAACATTAAGCCACTCGCAATAAGCGCAACTCCAGCAATTGCCCATCCAACCGGTCCCGCAAGTGCAAGGAAGGCGTTACCGGCAGCCATACCACCACCGCCTGCTGCAAGCGCTCCGCCACCAAGCCAAGCTAAGGCGGCATTAGTTGCGGCTGCTCCACTCAATGCTGATATAGCAGTTCCCGTAGAAGCCACACCAAATGTAGTCGCTATTCCCATTGCAGCCGTAGGACCAAGTGCAACGACAGCCACTCCGGCTCCCACGCCTGCTGCACCTGCACCGGCATTTTTAACTGCTGCTGCCTTGTAATCGCTTTCTATTTTTTCAGCTTGTTGTTTCCAATTCAGTCGAATTTCTTTTAATCTTTCACACTCTATTTTTTTGTCATTTGGGATGTTGCGAATTTCATCAAACAGTTCTTGAATGGAATTTAGCTCTGCACATAAATCGCTTGAGTATTTACCAAGTTCCTCGATTATTTGATTTGTTTCATTTATTGCTGCCTGAGCTTCGTCCTGAGCAATTTTCAGTTTTGACTTTTTCTTACATTTCATTATAAAGAGCCTCCTTGGAAATAGGCGTCTATTTCTGCTTTTGATTTTATGGTTTCATCTTCAGGCACATTGCGTTTTTTTGCGAGTAGGACTGATTTTTCAAACGACTCCTTATATAGCCCGCTTTCTTTCAGGTCAGCAACAAAAGATAAAAGTTCCTTGTCATCGTATGCCTCCGAAAGCATCGTTAAGCCACTTATGTAATCATCGACGATAATTTTTTCTCTTTTTATGAGTGACACATCATTGGTTGCTGTCTTTGATTGTACTCCTCGTTTAATTTCTCCGTAAATAGATATTGTGAAGCGTCCAATGCCTATGATGTTTAATCTCATAAAGAACTCAACGGCATTAAAAGTACCGCCGCCTGTCGAAATTGCCCGAATTGAAGCATCTCCAATATCTATTAAGCAGAATGTACCGTGAGCAACGGTCAACATTCTTTTTACCGTTGCATTTGAAAAAGGTTCGCAATTTTCCCATAACAACTTACCGCTTCTTATTTCTTTTGGCGTCGAGGTGTAGTATTTTATCAGGCGTCGAATCGAATAAAACAACCTGACGACCATTTCATTGATAAATACCGGAATTGCCTGCGTTGTTTGGAATCTGCTATCATAGCCCTTTTCAAACAATTTCAAAGCCAAATCATTTACAGATTTATCAAATTCAGATGCAGGAACATTTAGTTTTCTCTTTATTGCTATTACATCGTTACTCCAAGACCATATTGGCGACGGTATGCCCATACCTCTACCTTTACTGCTCGAAGAACCGGAGACATCTGAAATTAAATGTCCAATCCAATTTGCAATGCCACAAAAGAGCTTGCCGGGTATATTATTGCCTTTAAGCTCAAATTTCCCGTCAGAATTGTTCAAAGATATAAGTTCGCCGTCTGATATAAAATCAGAAGTATTTGTAAATTGATTAAGAATAGAAAAGAACAAGCCTAACAAAGTCGGATTATGTCCCAGTGATTTGAAGTGATGATTACTCGGAGTCAGATTTATTAACTCTCGAAACACCCCGCCTCCGACACTTTGGTCATAAGGGATTTTGAATTTCTGCTCAAGATAGCTTACCGCTGATGATAAAGAGTCATTTTCGCCCTGATAACCGCAAAATTGGGCAAAATCAATCGTCCTGTTTGCAAACCATTCATCCGTCATATCTCCCAACGACGACTCACCGGGTTTTCCAACAAGAAAGACATCAAGTATTCCACATAAGGCGCCCGAACTTGCAGACAGAATATAATCATATTTATCGCAATTCGGAGTCAAGTTCTTAATAGTTTCAAGAGTTTCATTCAATTGGACATCCAAATCACTCAACTCATCAGAAACTTCAACAAGCGCTTCTGATATACTGCTCGGAAACATATATTTGTCCTTATCAACCGATAATTCAAGTATTATCGCTTTCTTATTATCCATTACTTTATCAGCTCCAATGGCTCATATAGTTTCAAAACAAGAGCCTACAATATCATCTAACTGTTTTCTGATTTCTGCAAAATCACAATCCAAGTCAAGCGTTTTGACCGAGATTGCATTTCCGCCCATTTTATAATTGTTATTCGGCAGCACCAATTCGTCAGTCTTAGCATAGAGCAGCATTCCCGACACATTGCCGGTATTTCCTGTATCAAGATTTTTTACATAAGTGAAAATCTGATAGAGATTGCCCGAATGCAAAGTGTTCACATCGTACTGCTTCTGCGTTGTATGGGCGTAATACTTGGCGTCTATAACCAATGTTCTGTCTCCCTGTTTTAACATTATATCGCTCTGCATAACAGGGAGCATTTCTCTGTATCCATCATCTGTATCCCACGGAATTTGAGAAGCCGACGCCTTAACTTCGGGGTGTTCCTTCTTAAAATACTCAAGGATAAACTTTTCATAAAGCCTGCACATACGCTGCTCATCAAGGAAATCCATTAACTTTGTACTTCCATCAGAGGTTGTTTGTAGCAATCCTTTGAGTATCAGATAACAAATTGAAATCAACATCTGATAGGTTTGATTATTCTTATTAAATTGAAGCTTCCAATTTATGCTCTCACGGTTCAAAGGTTCGACTTCTGCAAAATAAATGAGGAGCTTACGAAGCTGTTTTTTTCTGTCCTTGCTGATATTGCTTCTTACGAGAGTGTCCATTGTTGTTCGGATAATTCTATTCATATATGAATTGACCGAAAACTCATCATAGTTGCAGACAAGGCGTTTTCTCAGCATTGTTTGCTCTTTTACCGAAGCAGAAATATCAATTTTACCCCTTAATGTAGATAATTCCTCCGTTTGAACAATATACTCTTTGCCCAATCCTCGTTTTAGCTGAGAAGAAACACCTTTTATCAATATGGCAGCACATAGTTCAGCTGCATTTTCAAATTCTTCGGTAGCAACCTGCTTATAGCCATCTTCGTTGAGAACCTGAAACGCATAGGAAAGCATATAGTATATGTTCTGTATGCGAATCATTTAATTGCACTCCTTAAAGTAGCAGACCAATCTCTAACTTTTGTCGGCTCGTCAAACCAGTATTCTTTGATAAGCGGTATTACTTCATATTCCACAACGGATTTGAGCCATTCATCAGTAATTTCTCCATCGGTACAGAAATAGCTGTGACCGATTCTGAAACCATCTCCCAATGACTCATCAGAAGAAATGGTGTTATTAAGTGACTCGACGGCAGTTATCAGACTCTCTAATTTTTGAGAATTCTTTTCCGCCAAGTAATTCTTGAAGCCTTCCGAAGAAAACGCCGGTGCGAAATCAAAGAAAGCAAATCTTCTCCTCAACGCATAATCCATTAATGCAAGGCTTCTGTCAGCGGTGTTCATCATACCTATAATTCTGACATTCTGAGGTACAGTAAACCATTCATTAGAATAAAGCAGTTTGATTTTTTCGCCACGCTTATCTTTCTCGATTAACATCATAAGTTCACCGAGAATTTTGCTCAAATTACCACGGTTGATTTCATCAATAATAAAGAAATAAGGGCGTTCATTATCTTCTTCCGCTTCTTTGCAAAACTTATAGAATGTTCCGTTTTCAAGTTCAAAGCCGTCTTTTGACGGTCTGTACCCTTGAATGAAATCTTCATAAGAGTAGCTTTGATGAAACTGTACCATTGCTACACGGCTTGTGTCTTTCTGTCCCATTATAGAGTAAGCAAGTCTCTTTGCCGCAAAAGTCTTTCCGACACCGGGTGCGCCTTGCAGAATAACATTGTATTTTGCTTCAAGCAATTCCGTCAGAGTGTTATATGTATCTTCGTCCATATAGACTTCATTCAGAAAATCATCTTTTGAATACAACGGATATTTGATTTCCTTTTGTTCCGATACTTCTTCAGAAGTATCTTCCGCAAACAAAGCAAGCAGCTTTTGAACATAATCGGGGTAAGCCGATATGTTGGTGAGCGTTTTCATAACTGCCTGACCGGGATGTTCCCATTCGCCTTTATTTTGCCAGTCAACTTTTCTAATGTGCTTGTATGTGCTTCTTGATGTATCATAGATATAATCGGAAGTTACAATGCCTTTGCCGATAATTTTATGCATTCCTTTTTTGACAAAAATCACATCGCCGACTTTGATTTCATTTGCAAACTGCCAAAGGCAATGAGCGTTGTTTTTGTAGGAGTAACTTGGGTCGTAAACCTTTTTCATATAATCTTTGATTTCCTCTTTTGAAGAAAATCCTTTAAGGTCTGTAACATCGTCCCAACCGATACCCATTATGCCGGATTTATAGAACTCGTCCCACATTGAAGCGTTGTCACCGGGAGAGTAAATCCAATAATTTGTTTCTTTTATATTTGAATCAACTGTGGTTGTCGTGGTTTCTTCTGTTTTGCCCGATTGGTTGCTTTTCCAAGCATAATAAGACAGTTCGGGGAAACTGTGATACTCATATTCCTTCTGATTAAGAGCATTCTTTGCCTGCTCGCACATAAACAAATAGTTTCTTCCGTCGGGTAAGCCTTTATTTATATCCGAGAATATGGTCGTGAAATAATGGGGCATATTGTCTACATCCGTAATAAAGGCTCTGTTGGTAGAGTCCAAATTGATGAATGTATATGGTCTCGCCCAATAAAGTCCCATCGTAATATTCCACTTAATCATTTTCTGCTTTGTAACTGTGTCATAAGCAGCAATGAAAGCATTTTTATTATCTGTGGAGGCTTCATCGGAATATGCTATTGCTTTTTCAAGCAAATCCCAAAGGTTATCTATGTCGTGTTCTCCACGATTTTCTTTATACGCAAAGAACCACGCACTTAAATTCATTACTACCGGAATGCCGTCAAACTCAGTCGGTACGGCAGCCTTAATCGAGAATTGCTTTGCAAATTGTTCCAACAAAGCTATGCGATTGGCATTTGTTATACCCTTGTTGAACGAGCCAAAAACGGTAAATGGGCAGATGTCCTCATATACTTCTTTCCCTCTTTCCTTAAACGGAAAATTCATTCCGGCATCGGCAAAGATGGTTTTGAGCTTGGCAATCAGTTCGCTTCTATTGTTTTTGTAAGGAAGTAGGGCAGAAGCCAACTCCATATAAAATTCTGTCCATTGAAATCTCTTATCCATATTCATTCTCCGTCAACCTACGCTTCCATCATATTATCTGTCCAAAGTTCGCATTGGGTCATAACCGTTTGAACTGCATCGTCCATACCCTCCGGCGGATACTTATGCTTTTTCAAAAGTTTCTTAATGAGCATACGCATTTTTGCTCTTGCCGACTCACGCTTTTGCCAGTCAATCGTCTTGTTTCTACGGAGAGTATCGGCAAGCTCTTTTGTAATGGCTATGAGTTCGTCGTTTTCGTAGAAGTCCTTGATTGCTTGTGGCTTCGTGAGAGCGTCGTAGAAAGCAAGCTCATCGGCTGTAAGTCCGAGTTGGTCGCCCTCTTTTTGCGCCGCTGCAATCTGTTTTGCCAGTTTCAGCATTTCTTCAATGACTTCTTCATTGGTCAACATACCGTTCAAATACGCATTAAGTGAACGCTGCATAATCTCACTGAACTTTTCGGACTTAACAACATTCGTCCTGCGGTAAACAGAAACCTGCTCTGCAATCAACTTTTTCAAAAGCTCAACGGCAAGGTTCTTTTCTTTCATATTAGCAACTTCTTGCAGGAACTTCGGGTCAAAGAGTGAAAATTCTTCTTTTATATCCGAGAAAAGGTTGATAACACCTTCGCTTTTGATACTCTGCTTTAAGAGTTCGTTAATCCTTGCGTTCATTTCGGGCAGGGATATTTTTTTGCCGACACCTGTGTTTGCAAGTCTTAAAACGAGTACACGCACAGACTCAAAGAACGCTGCTTCGATACGGTCGTCCTCATCGACCATAGAGGAGCAAAGTGACAAAGCCTGATGAAGCATAAGCGCTTCTTTTACGAACGAGTCCTTATCGTCAATTTTTTCTCTGCCCATAATGAAGTTGACAGCGCCACTAATAGTCTTAGACCTTTCAAGGTCTGTGCCGTTTTGGAACTTAGAATAATCAAATCCGTGGAACTTATCACGGCAGACGGACAGCTTTTCTTGGAATTTCGGGAACGCAACCTTTGCAACATCGGTGTCGCCATAATTCTTTTTATCACGGGCGGTGTAGTCGTTCATTGCCTTTTTAAGTGCTGTTGCAATACCCACATAGTCAACAACAAGACCGCCTTCTTTGTCACGGAACACACGGTTTACACGGGCAATAGCCTGCATAAGATTGTGTCCCGACATCGGCTTGTAAACATACATAGTGGCAAGGGACGGCACATCAAAGCCTGTGAGCCACATATCTACAACGATTGCAATTTTAAGCGGACTGTTGTTGTCTTTGAATTTCTTTGCAAGCTCGTCCTTGTGGTGCTTGTTGCCGATTATCTCACGCCATTCTTCCGGGTCGTTGTTGCCGGAAGTCATTACAACCGCTACCTTTTCCGTCCAAGCAGGGCGCAGCTCTAAAATACGCTTGTAAATTTTCATAGCAATAGGACGAGAGTAAGCAACAATCATTGCTTTACCTGTCAGCAGATTTTCTCTGTTGTTCTCGTAGTGGTCGAGTATATCGCTTACAAGCGAATTGATGGTGTTATCATTGCCAAGGATTGCTTCCATCTGACCGAGTTCACGCTTGCTCTTTTCGATAACTTCTTCGTCTGCGTTGGCGGACATAATATCATACTCGGTATCAATCAGCCGCAGCGTTGCTTCGTCAAGATTGAGTTTAATTACACGGCTTTCGTAATAAACCGGGCGGGTTGCTCCGTCCTCGACAGCCTGTGTCATATCGTAAATGTCGATATAGTCACCGAATACCTCACGGGTGCTACGGTCTTTTGAAGAAATAGGAGTGCCTGTAAAGCCGATATATGTAGCGTTAGGCAAGGTGTTGCGGATAACACGAGCCGTACCGATTTTGACCTTACCGGTTTTAGCGTCCACGGTTTCAGTCAGTCCGTATTGTCCACGGTGTGCTTCGTCTGCCATAACCACAATGTTGTGGCGTTCGGATAACGCTTCGTGAGACTCCTCAAACTTTTGCATAGTGGTAAAAATAATACCGTTTGCCTGTCTGCCGGCAAGGAGAGATTTTAAGTTTTCTCTGCTTTCGGCGTGCATTGGCTCTTGCCTTAAAAAGTCTTTGCACTTTGCAAACTGACCGTAAAGCTGGTCGTCAAGGTCGTTTCTGTCTGTGATAACAACAATCGTCGGGCTGTCTAACGCTTCTTGCAACAAATGGGCATAGAACACCATAGACAGCGACTTTCCGCTGCCTTGGGTGTGCCAAAATACACCGCCTTTACCGTCGGTAACTGTAGCGTGCTTTGTAGATTCAATCGCTTTTCTGACCGCAAAATATTGATGATACCCTGCGAGTATCTTAAACGAGTTTATACCCTCGTTAGAAAAGCAAATAAAGTTTTTGATTATATCAAGCAGTCGTGCCTTTTGGAACATACCCTCAAAGAAAGTATCAAACTGTGCATACTGCGTGTTTTCATAGTCGCCGTCTTTTGTTTTCCACTCCATAAAGCGGTCTTCACCGGAGGTGATCGTACCCGCTTTAGAGGTCAACTGGTCGCTCATTACGCAAATTGCGTTGTAAATGAACATAGACGGAATTTCTTTCATATAGTTGCGGAGCTGCCTGTACGCTTCGGAAGCGTCCGTTTCTTCACGGGACGGAGATTTCAGCTCAACCAATACAACCGGCAAACCATTCAAAAAGAGAATTACATCAGGGCGTTTATTGCTGTTCTCAATAAAAGTCCATTGGTTAGCAACGATAAAGGAGTTATTGTCGGGATTTTTATAGTCAACAAGATAGACGATAGAGGAACGCTCCTCACCGTCAACAAAATATCTTACCGGGATACCGTTTTGCAGATAGTCCATAAACACGGCGTTTTTCTGCACAAGTTCTCCGTTTTCAAAATTCTTTAGTTTGAATAATGCGTCCTGAATGGCATCATCAGGTAACCCTCTGTTCAAACGGTACAAAGAGTCAAGCAGAACTTCCTCATATAACGGACTGTAAAAGTCTCTTTCAATATCGGGACCGTATGCGTACTCGTATCCCAAATCATTTCTGAACAGCTCGATTACTGAATTTTCATAATCGGCTTCGGTATATAATCCCGGCATTTTCATTTCTCCTTTTGTTTATATCTATACTTGCAAATGATAAATTCATCAACAACATTAAAGAAAAATTTAGTGTTATTCAAAAGAGCATCTATATCAAATATAAAATCTTCTTGTAGTGGTTCTAATTTAACTGATACTCCATATCTTAATGCCATTTCATTTTTATCAATGGTTTCTAACTCTTGAATAAAGGAATTGAGTTTTTCGTAGTGCAATACCGACTTTTCGTCAAGTCTATTCCATAATTTTGCAAGACTATGTGTATTCTCAACCTCGCCGTATTTCTCCAAAAGGCATTCTTTAATCTTTAATTCAACAGAGTGTTTGCACAAATACGCACAGGGAATCATATATAATGACAGAACATTTTTACCTCTTTTTTCGGCAATTCCTTTTTGAAGAAAGAGTGCTGAATATAAGTAATCTATCGCCAAGTGCGAAATAACTTCTCTTGAATAATAGTTATTATCCTCAAATTCTTCTGCAACCTTTGCATTTCTGAGTTGTTTCATAAATGCTGTGTATGATATTTCTTGAATATCTTTATCTATCAAGACTCGTTGCATTTTATATTGGTCTGATATGTCATCAAAAATCATATTGTGAGCGCCAATTATCTTGCCACTTTCATCATATCGAGGACGCATACCCACTATTATCCCTTCTTTCTATTGCTAAACAATAATTTAGAGCAGCAAGCTCAGGCAATATTTGCAAATGAGTTTTTATCGCTTGATACGCTACCCGAAGGCTGGAAGCAAGCCAGTTTGATAGACATTGCTGACTATCTAAATGGTCTTGCTATGCAAAAATATCGTCCATCTGCTGACGAAACAGGTATTCCAGTTCTTAAAATTAAAGAACTTCGTCAAGGCTGTTGTGATGATAACAGCGAACTGTGTTCTCCAAGCATTAAAAGTGAGTACATCATTCACGATGGCGATGTTATCTTCTCTTGGTCAGGCAGTTTGTTAGTTGATTTTTGGTGTGGCGGTATCTGCGGCTTAAATCAACATTTGTTCAAGGTAACATCAAAAAATTACGATAAGTGGTTCTATTATGCTTGGACAAAACATCATCTTGACCGTTTCATTGCCGTTGCCGCAGACAAAGCTACAACTATGGGACATATCAAGCGTGACGAACTTGCAAAAGCAGAAGTTCTTATTCCAAATGAAGCTGACTATAACCGCATAGGTGCTTTGCTTCAGCCTATCTATGAAATGATTATATCAAATCGAATAGAAAATAAAAAACTTGCCGCAACAAGAGATACTCTGCTTCCTAAACTGATGAACGGTGAAATTGATATGTCGGAGGTAGATTATGAATAAGAAAGACCTCTCAATACCATTTAATGCACCACTTAACCCACAAGATACCGAGCAACAGACCTATGGTTGCAGAGCCAACAATCCGGATATATGCGGAAATAACGGCTTACCAAACATCTGTGCTTTTTCTTCTGCGGATTGTATATGCAAAAAGCCGTCAAGAGCTTGGAAAAAGCAATATAACAAACTCAAGGATTAAGCCGCTAAATTATTGTTTATCTCGCTATTGTTTTTGATTTTCTCATCTATTTGAAATAAGAATGTTCCTATTTCTTTTTGTAATGCTCTGTCCTTTGGAAATGTTATATATATTTCATCTTGCAAGCGCTGTCGATTTATTTCTGTTTGTCCTGTTGAACCTTCGGCAAGACTTTCTATTTTCTTTTGATAACTTTTTATGACATATCCGTAGTAAAGAGGATCGATTTCTTTTGTCGGTCTAAGCAATATCATATGACCATCAACTGTTGTTGGCATAGGGATATTAAAGATTTGTGCAACACGACCTGCTGTACCGGTGCCAGTAGAATTGATTAAAACATCACCACTATGAAGCAATTTGTTTTCGGGTACTTTTTTGACTGCTGCATTATGTATTCTTGACTCATTATAGGAAATTTCAAAATTCCTATTGCATTTTTGGTTGAGAACCCGTATCGTATTCTCATTTTCTTCATCAACATATTTTGGGGGTATCCCTTTAGAAATGAAAGATGTAAGTTCGCCAAGGGTTTTGCTAATCCATTCAGCCATACTCGTTTTCCTCTCTATCCGATATATTTTCGATGAGCAATTTTTACATTGCTTTGTTTTACCATTGCGTACTGCAAGGTCGTATCTATCTTTCTATGTCCCAAGAGCTGTTGCAGTTGCTCAATGGGCATTCCTTTGTCTATTGCCATAGTTGCAAGGGTACGCCTAAACTTGTGCGGGTGTACCTTGTGCAATCCTAATTGTTTTCCAAATTCTCTGAGTCTTGTTTCTATACCGCCGATTTTCAGCCTTTCGTGCGGTGCTTTCAGCGATACAAAAAGTGCCGGGTTATCATCGGTTCTACTATTTAAGTAATTCTGCAAATGTATCTTTGTCCTTGCGTCAAAATAGACCACTCGTTCCTTGTTGCCTTTACCGAACACGATACATTCTCGCTCGTTAAAATCAATATCGTTTCTGTTGAGCAACACCATTTCACCGACACGCATACCCGTTGAAGCCAGCATATCAATCATTGCCAAGTCTCTCGGCTCGGTGCAGTTATCTCTCATAAGCTCCAATGCTTCATCGGAATATGTTTCTTTAATGTTAGAGCCGGTTTTGACCTTATGTATTCGCCTAACGGGGCTTTTTAGTATATAGTCCTCGTCCTCAAGCCACGAAAAGAAGCTTGAAAGAATACGGCGGATATTATCAATCGTAACCTTGCTTGATTTCTTCTTTTCCTGATACTCGGTCAGGTATCGCCTTATGTCGTCGGTCTCAATATGTTTTACACTTTTGCCGACGGTCGCAATCATCATTTCGATAGTTGCTTTGTAGTATTTCAGAGATTTCTCGGAACAGCCCTCAATTCGTTTTGCCGACAGAAACAGCTCCACATAGTTCTGCTCCGAGTTATTCTCTTGTTGCTTGCTTTCCGTTACCTCATAATTTGCAAGGGTGTATTTCAACACCTCTTGCAGTTTTTCGCTTTGTGCGTTGTTCAAGTATGGTAACATTCCTTGAACAACATCTTTGATTAAATCTTGTTTCACAGTCAATTCTCCTTTTTATTCTTAGAGAACGACTATGGGGCGGAAGTCCCCCGATATTAACTTCCGCCACCCACGGAAGTTATGGGTATGTTATATATGCTAAACAATAATTTAGCGGCTTAAAGGTCGATGTCCAAAACATCAAGCTCGCCGGACATAAGTTTAGGTAAAAGAGTATCTCTAAGTGCTACCAGATTGTCGGTTTCGATTTGATTAGCTTTAATATTTGCAAACATTGGTGCAGCTAAGTCGTGAAACTCTTTCAATTCATTGTCGGTAGGCACAACAAATGGCATACCTTTGATGATTTTTGAATTTACGGCTGTTGCGATTGAAGAGGTACTGCCCATAGTTTGGTAGTTAAAGCATTTCAAATAACAATAGAGATATTCATTTATTTCTTTCTTGTCAGTTTTGAAATGCGCAATCGCTTCATTGGTGGTCATCTCACCATTTGTAATTGCAATTCTGCCAACAGTGAGCTTGAAGCTAAGTAAAACCGTGTTATCAGGTACTACTTTAACATTATGACGGTCAACTGCTTCTCTTGTAAGTTGTTCAGAACTACTACTAATATAAAGACCGCAAGTTCCCATATCTGAAATAGACACCCAAGTAACATCTTGAGGATTAGTGCTAAACCATTGTGGCTCTTTCCTCGGCGGTGTTTTACCAATAGAAATATCAAAGTATTCGTCAGCACGGCAAATCCTGCGTTCATCGTTGACGGTATCGACAAATCTATTGCGATATAAAGTTAGCACTTGCTCCAGTAAATTATTGTTTATCTCATTATTAAGTTCGATTTTGTCATCAATAGGCTTTATATATGAAACCATCTCCCTTTGCACATCTAACGAAGGAATGACTACACTCATTCTTTTAATATCGGCAATAGTAACGTGACCTAAGCCTGTTGTTTGTTTGTTGGTTGCAATTTGAGTAAAATGTGGTTTCAGATTTTTCATCAAAAAATAGAAATAATCTCTATCGACAATCTTTTCGTCGGGTGTCACCTTAAATATGTGCTGATTAAGCCACCCTTCGTCAAGATTAAATCTAAAAATATCTATCGATGTCTGTGGGTTCCCTGACCACGAAAACAGTAAATCGCCTTTACACAAGTGGACATCTTCAGAAAATGTTTGTTGTGTGTATGCAGTTGTTCCTCCGATTCCATTATTCAACTCTGCTATTTTAATTACAGGCACTCCGGTTTCACAAAAATTGATTTTCTTAAAAGCCAATCCGTTTTTCCAAGTTGCAAGTTCAAAAAGTGAATATCTTTTTCCATCCACAGAAGACTTAATATTGTATAAGCTATTGTCATCAAAGTTCATACCCAATCGCCCCCAGTTTCTTACGGATTTCGTCCTCCAACTCGTGAGACTTTGCAAACATATCTGAAAGTTCGGAAGTAAGGCGTGTCATTTTTTCTTCAAAGGGTTCGCCGTCGTCCTCGACTTCTTCAATTCCTACATATCTGCCCGGAGTGAGGATAAAGTCTTGCTTTTCAATTTCCTGCAAATCGGCAACGGCGCAGAAGCCTTTTACATCTTCAAGCGTTCCTTCTTGGAAAGCGGTAAATGTATCTGCTAACTTCTGAATATCGTCATCGGTAAAATCTCTGTGCTTACGGTCAACCATATAACCCATTTTGCGGGCATCGATAAATAAGGTTTTGCCTTTTTGTTTCTTGTTCTTTGAGATAAACCAAAGTGTTACCGGAATAGTAACGCTGTAAAAGAGCTGCGTCGGCAGAGCAACAATACCTTCTACAAGGTCAGCCTGAATGATATTCTTTCTGATGTCACCCTCGCCGCTTGACTGAGAGGACAACGCCCCGTTTGCAAGCACAAGACCGATTTTTCCGTTAGGTGCAAGGTGGTGTATCATATGCTGAATCCACGCATAGTTGGCATTACCGGCAGGCGGTGTGCCGTACTTCCAACGGACATCGTCTTTGAGTTTTTCCTGTCCCCAGTTGGAAAGATTGAAAGGCGGATTTGCCATAATGAAGTCAGCTTTCAAGGTCTTATGCAGGTCGTTGAAAAATGTATCTGCCTGATACGGACCGAAGTCTGCGTCAATACCTCGAATAG
>OLPI01001807.1_pt1 | contig 18162 bp, 18 predicted proteins | sample 1672361 | NCBI WGS metagenome assembly OLPI01 (sample SAMEA3136675, study PRJEB25190) | human gut metagenome
GGTTTTTGAGACCGCCGCGTCTGCCATTCCGCCACTCGGGCAAGCGAAGATTCATTATAGCGGATTCGCTCTCTTGCATAAAGCGCCGCTCAGCAAAATGGCGTTATAGAAGGGTGAATAGTGGGCTCGCGCTCATACGTTGAGAGCTCGTGCAAAACAGAGCGGGATGGTGCTGCGAACAAACAAGACTAAGGATGGCTCTATTCTGTTCATCCACGGACAATCTACGCGCCTTGTTGCGCCGGCCAAAGCGCTTTCTGCCATAATAGCCAGTGAATGATAATCGCGATTCGAACGCAAGGGGATAACGATGTATAACGAAACGATGTACGAGCGCGGCAATGCTCCGTCGGCAATTCGTGAGCTGTTTGCCTACGGCATGGAACGAAAAGACCAGATCGGCGAAGATAAGGTGTTCGATTTCAGCATCGGTAACCCTTCAGTTCCAGCTCCCGATTCGGTCGCAGAGACTATTCGCGAATTGGCAGATATGGCGCCTGCGCAACTGCACGCTTATTCCGCGGCACAAGGCCTCGAATCGACGCGTACGGCGATCGCTGAGAACCTGAACAAGCGTTTCGGCACCCACTACACAGCCGATAACCTCTACCTCACCATGGGTGCAGCAGCATGCCTTTCGGCTTGCTTCACGGCGCTCATCGAGCCGGGTGACGAGATCATCGTCATCGCGCCCTACTTCCCTGAATACCGCATTTGGATCGAATTTGCGGGTGGCGTGTGCGTTGAGGTTCCGGCGCGCGAAGACAACTTCCAGATCGATCTCGATGCGCTCGAGCAGGCGATCACGGAGAAGACGAAGGCGGTAGTCATCAACACGCCGAACAATCCGGTCGGCACCGTCTATACGCGTGAAACGCTCGAAGGCCTCGCAGACGTGCTCGTCCAAGCTGAGCAGAAGTTCGATCATGATATCTACCTCATCTCCGATGAGCCTTATCGCGAGCTTACCTATGGCGTTGAAGTGCCGTGGGTCCCCGCGATCTATCCCAACACGCTGGTATGTTATTCCTGGTCGAAGTCGCTTTCTTTGCCGGGCGATCGCATCGGCTATGTGCTCGTTCCGAACGAGGTCCATGATTCCCGCGAAGTCTATTTGGCGGTATGTGGTGCTGGTCGTTCGCTTGGCTACATTTGCGCGCCGGTCTTCTTCCAGCGCGTTATCGAGCGCTGCGTAGATGAGCCCACGAATGTGGAGGCCTATGCGGTGAATCGCGAGATTCTCACTCATGCGCTCGACGAGCTTGGCTACGAATACATCGAGCCCGATGGTGCGTTCTATTTGTGGATCAAGGCGCTCGAACCTGATGCGCAAGCGTTCTCGAACAAGGCAAAGGAACACGAATTGCTGCTCGTTCCTTCGGATAGCTTCGGCGTAGGCGGCTGGGTTCGAGCAGGCTATTGCATCGATAAGAGCACGATAGAGCATTCGATCCCGGCATTCGCTGCATTGAAAGCTGATTACGAATAATGGCATTTGAAGGCACAATCCTTGATTTTGACGGAACGCTTGTCGATTCGATCGATGCGTGGCACGATCTCGAGGGCGTGCTTGCACGTGAAGCGCAGGCGACCGTCACGCTTGAAGATCGAAAGCAGCTTATTCCGATGTCGCTCGATGAGATCGCGCAGTGGTTCCATGGGCGTTTCGGCCTAGGGAAGGATGCCCGTGCGGTACGAAAGCTCATGGATGAGTACATGGTCGATGCTCTTTCGCATTCGAATGCTCTTCCGGGGGTCGAAACCTTTCTTGAGAGCTGCAAACGCGCAGACGTTAAGTTGACCGTTGCATCGTCAAGTCCTCAGCTGTATCTGCAAACAGCCCTTAAAGCACTCGGTTTACTTCCGTATTTCGAGGCGGTGCTTTCGGTCGAGGACTTGGGCACCACAAAACGCCAGCCAGGCATTTTCGAAGAAGCACGCCGGATCATGGCAACACCAAAAGAAGCTACTTGGGGCTTTGACGATTCGTTTTACGCGCTTCAGGTACTTCATAACGCAGGGTATCCCACCGTCGGGATCTTCGATCCGCACGAAGGCTACACCTTTGAAGAATGGCAGCAAGAAGCCGATATCGTCGTGCGAGGATTCAACGAGCTATCGCTCGCAACGTTGGAAGCATACTCAGTCAAGAACGAGCAGAAGAACTAGGCTCTAGGGAGTCCGAGCTTCTCCAGTATTGCGATCGCTTTCGAACGGATCTCGTCGAGACTTTGTGGCGTAGCGAGCATGCTGGGGATGATCGTGCGCGCAGCCATGTGTCCGATAGCCTCTGGCTCGTGGTCCTTCACTTCGTAGTCGCATGAAACCAGAATGAGATTGCCGCGCAGCTTTGCGTGGTAATGGTGCTGGATGCCTTCGGTGATCGAGAGGATGGTCACGACTTGTTCATCCACTAAGCAATCGTTGAACACGCCTTCTTCGATGCCGCGCGAGATCGTGCGCTCGAAGGCCTGGTAGAACTCCCGATATCTGGTGAGAAATCCTTCGAAGCGATCGCGATGGTCGTAGACAAGCCCTTCGAACTCGATGAAGTCGAAGGGAAGATTGCACTTGCGCACCACGTCGTAGGAGATGAGCATATAGAGCTGAACGACACGATCATCGATGTCGTTCATGATATGGTCAAGTGCGGAGAGCGATCGATTGGGATCGCATACCTGTTCAAGGATGGCCTCTTTTGAGGGGAACCAGTAATAGATCGATGACTGATCCATGCCTACTTCGTGGGCGATCTCTGAAACCGATGTCTTGTGATAGCTTTTTTCGCGGAAGAGTCGGTTTGCTACCGTAATGATCTGCTCACGCTGGTTTTGCTTCGCGCTCGATCGCGCATTCGATCTCTTCTTGGTCTTTCCACTCGTATTCGTACGTGATTGAGTCCCTGATTTCACTGAAGTTTTCGAGTTCGGGGTAGCGGCAGGATGAATGATGTGTGCATGGGAAGCATCGATCTTGGGAGCTGTTTTTTGTGCGTTTCGAGTCTTCGCCATGAAAACAACCTTCCAACGATGCAAGCCTGAATGTGTCTTTTTTGATTATACCCCTACGAACGCGCTAGACGAAATTTGGCGTTATCATAGAATCAATAAGATATGGGTGTGCAACAGTGCCGCCATTCGATCAGTAGACCTATACGGAAAGAAGGCTTCAGGATGGACAAAAAAGTCTACGAATTGCTCAACGACCAGATCAACAAGGAACTCTATTCAGCCTACCTCTACATGGATTTTGCGAACTACTATGAAGAAGAGGGGCTTACCGGCTTCGCTAATTGGTACATGATCCAGGCTCAGGAAGAGCGCGATCATGCGCTGAAGTTCCGCAGTTACTTGCATGAGAACGGCGAAAAGGTGGTGCTCGAAGCTATTGCTCAGCCCGATAAGAAGTTCACCGATCATGTTGCTCCGCTTGAGGCAGGCCTTGAGCATGAGAAGTACGTAACGTCGCTCATCAACGACATCTACAGCGCAGCGTTTGCAGTGAACGATTATCGTACGATGAAGTTCCTCGATTGGTTCATCGAAGAGCAGGGCGAAGAGGAAGATACGGCTGAAACCATGCTCACGCGCATGAAGCTCTTCGGCAACGAAGCGCTCTACGATCTCGATCAGGAATGCGCCGCACGCGTCTACACCGCACCCGCTGCGTAAACCCAATCGCACAAGATAAGGCTAATCTAAGGGCACCCTAGCGTATAATCGCTGGGGTGCTTTAGTCTTTATCGATAGCTGTCGGTTCCCAAAAGCCCGTTCATGATGCTCGAAACGATCGAGATAACGATGCTCGCAACGAATCCCGACCCGAAGGTCGCGATGATGAAATCGATGCCGAACAGTCCATTCGCCAACCATGAAGCGAGATAGAGCAGCGCGGTATTGATGATGATGTAGAAGATACCGAGCGTAATGACCGTTATAGGAAGCCCGAGCAGCTGCAATATGGGTTTGATGGTCATGTTCAGCAGCGCAATGATGAGCGCGATGATGAGCACGCTCGCCCACGTGGACACCGTTCCGCCTACTTCGATACCAGGAACGAGCCACACCGCGACTGCGACGGCAATGAAGATGCCGATCACACGAAGTACGAAATTCATGGCCTTCACCTACTTTCTTCTGTCATTCTTATGAGAACGCTTTCCTAGCTTATGCGAGAAGGCGAAACTATAATCATGAAGTGCTCAAATGAAACAAAATTGTAAGAGGACATTCAGGTGATCGAGACTATTGAACATACGATTGGCAAGCATGCGCTTTTCGATGCCGCTTCGCCAGCGCTCCTGATGGTGTCGGGCGGATCGGATTCAACGGCGCTTGCCTACATCATGGCCGACCTCCATGCGCGTGGACTGGTCGGGCCACTTGCGTGTTTGCACGTGAATCACAAACTGCGCGGGCGCGATGCCGAAGACGACCAGGTCTTCGTCGCTGCGCTTGCTGAAGCGCTCGATATTCCGTTCTTCTGCTGCGAGGTCGACGTTGCTCTGCTCGCCCGAGAAACAGGGGGCAACGTTGAAGCCATCGGACGCCAAGAGCGCTACATTGCCGCGCGCGAAGCGCTCGAAAGTCTCTGCATGCATGCGGCGGTGCCTATCGCTGAAGGGCGCATCATCACGGCGCACACGCAAGATGACCGCGTAGAGAACTTCTATATGCGCTCGATAAAAGGCACGGGGCCGGGCGGCTTTCGCTCTATGCTCTATCGCAATGGGCCGGTGGTGCGTCCGCTTTTGGATGTCTCGCGTGCTGGTCTGCGCTGCTATCTTGAAGAGCGTGCGGCTCGTGGCGAAGTGGTCGTACGCGATGAACAGGGCGCTCTTTGGCGCGAGGATGCGACGAACGCGCATACCGACCGTTTTCGCTCTTACGTGCGTCACGAGATCGTTCCTGCTGCGAAGGCGCAGAACCCGCAATTGCTCGACACGCTTTGTCGCACGATGAACCTCATTGCTGATGAAGACGATTTCATGGAATCGCTCGCTGAAGAAGCCCTTGTGAACAATGCTGAACAGGCAGAAGGCTATACGCTGCTGCTTCCAAGCTTCGGCATGCTCGCACTCCCGCTCAAGCGGCGCGCGATTCGTTCAGTGCTCGAGTCGCTCATCGGTTCCGAAGGGCGCATCGAGAGCGCGGCCATCGAAGCCGTGCTCCAAGCCTTCGACGAAGACGGCAGCCTGCAAAGTGGCTACGTCGTGAACATTCAGGGCGATCTTGCCGTGAGCGCGAACAAACAAGGCGTGCTCATCGAACCCATGGCACGCTTCCGCACACGCCGCAAGCGCGCATAACCGAGACTTTTCAATCAACGCTTCCTTAAGGAGAACCCATGGATCAACAGCCGGTCATCCCCATCAACATCATCTTGGCGTCGAATTCGCCGCGTCGAGCGCAGCTGCTTCAAGATGCGGGCGTCCAGTTCCGTGTGTTCATCCCCACTGAACCAGTCGACGAAACGCTCGATGCCGATCTGCTCGCGCAGCCTGAAGAGGCCGCGAAGAAGCTTGCCGAGCGGAAAGCAGGCGCAGCCGTTCAAGAAGTGCTCGCGCAGAATCCGGTGGGGTTGGGCTTTGTGATCGGTGCCGACACGATGGTCGTGCTCGATGGCGAGATCTTCGGCAAGCCCTATTCGGCCGATCATGCACGTGAGATGCTGCGTAAGCTCTCCGGCAAGACGCATCAGGTCATCACGGGCGTTTCGGTATGGATGATGCTCTTGAACGAGACCGAAGAAAACGGGGGAGACGGCAACGTTTCGATCGGTTTCCGCACCTTCACGGAAACGAGCGAGGTCACCTTCAAAGAGCTCACCGAAGAAGACATCAATGCGTATGTGGCAACCGGCGAAACCATCGACAAGGCGGGCGCCTACGGCATTCAGGGCAAGGGCGCAGCGCTCGTTGAAGGCTATGAGGGTGATTACAACAACATCGTCGGGTTGCCCATCGATAAGCTGCTCGAGAATTTCCCCGATCTTTTGCGCAGGGAAGTGCCGGTCGAGATAACGCAAAAAGAGGCGTAAACGCGCGAAAAAACGGGCTGCATGAGGCGTTCACGGGCGCAGACGATGTAGATTTATTGCAAATTTTTCGCAAATGGAATGTGCACACCTGCAAGCGGACGAATCGCGCGGCGCTTTTGCTAAACTAGAACACTAAAAGCCGCAGATGCGGTTTGAAAGCTATGCCATGAAAGAGGAGCGGTGGAAGAATTACATCCCGATCTTGAGCGCGTTCTGTTCTCTGAGAGCGACATTCGTGCGCGAGTACGTGAAATGGGAGCGGCCATCACGCGCGATTATGAGGGAAAAGACCTTGTGGTCATCTCGATCCTGCGCGGTGCGGCGATCTTCATGGCCGATCTGGTCCGTCAGATCGATCTTCCGCTCGAAATGGATTTCATGGCAGTTTCTTCGTACGGAAAAGAGGCTGAAAGCTCGGGCATCGTGCGTATTCAGAAGGACCTTTCGACCGACATCATGGGCCGCGATGTGCTCATCGCTGAAGATGTGATCGATACGGGTCTCACGCTGCGCTATCTGATCAAGAATCTTCAGTCGCGCAAGCCCGCATCGCTTTCCATTGCGGCGCTTCTCCGTAAGGACATTCCAGAACAGGCCGATCTTCCCTGTCACTACCTGGGGTTCGCTTGTCCGGATGAATTCGTGGTCGGCTATGGGCTCGACTACGCGGAAAAATATCGCAACCTTCCCTATGTGGGAGCGCTCAAGCGGAGCGCGATCGCAAAGAAGGCCTGATCGTAAACGACTGAACCACTGAATGACCAACCGACCAACGCATAAGGAACATTGATACGTTATGGCACAAGATCCAAACGCAAAGAACAACAAACCGTCGAACAAACAGCCTAACAAGCAGCCACGCCAGATCAACATCATCACGATCGTGGTGTTCGCGCTCGTGGCCATCTTCTTCTTTTCGATGCTCACGCGCATGCCACAAGGCTCTTCGGATGGCATTACGCAAACCGACTCGCTGGTAACGTCTGAATTCACGCAGGCGGTCGACCAGGGGCGCGTTGAATCGGTCGTCTATGATGCGGGCGCAGAGACCATTTCGGGTGTCTACTATCCCGCACAAACGGCAGGCGTAACGGCGGCGAATGCGTTCAACACGGGCATCGAGGCGCTCAATTCCCAGTTGGGCACGATCGTGAATGGCGGCTCGCGCCTTGAGACCATCGAACCGAGCATCCTGCAAGTCAAGACGCTCGGATCGAAGCACAACTTCACCTGTACCTGGGTCGGTCAGGACACGCTGGGCCAGCCGAAATCAAATACAGCATCACCCTGCCTTCCCCGTGGGGTTCGATCCTGCTCTCGCTGCTTCCGATCCTGATCATCGCCGGCTTGCTGTTCTTCTTCTTCTCGCAGATGAACAAGGCGAACAACTCGCAGATGTCGTTCGGCAAGGCGAAGGCGAAGAAGTCGGTCGAGGAGCATCCCGACGTGCACTTCTCCGATGTCGCTGGTGTTGATGAAGCGGTCGAGGAGATGCAGGAGATCAAGGACTTTCTCGACAACCCTGCGAAGTATCAGGCTATGGGTGCGAAGATCCCGCGTGGTTGCTTGCTCGTAGGCCCTCCGGGCACGGGCAAGACCTTGCTCGCGCGCGCCGTTGCAGGCGAAGCGGGCGTGCCATTCTTCAGCATCTCCGGCTCCGACTTCGTTGAGATGTTCGTAGGTGTGGGCGCTTCGCGTGTGCGCGATTTGTTCAAACAGGCGAAAGAAGCTGCTCCGGCCATCATCTTCATCGACGAGATCGATGCGGTCGGTCGTCAGCGTGGCGCTGGCCTCGGTGGCGGTCACGATGAGCGCGAACAGACCTTGAACCAGTTGCTCGTTGAGATGGACGGTTTCGAAGCGAACGATTCAGTCGTGCTCATCGCGGCAACGAACCGCGCCGACGTACTCGACCCCGCATTGCTGCGCCCCGGTCGTTTCGACCGTCAGATCGTGGTCGACGTTCCCGATGTGAAGGGCCGTGAGAAGATCCTCAAGGTCCACGCGGAGAACAAGCCGCTTGCAAAGGACGTCAACCTGCCGCGTTTGGCTAAGATCACCCCGGGCTTCACCGGTGCTGATCTGGCGAACTTGCTCAATGAAGCGGCTATCCTTTCTGCGCGTCGCAACAAGCACATCATCTCTGAGCAAGAGGTCACCGAAAGCATGGAGCGCGTGATCGCTGGTCCCGAGCGCAAAGGTAGGGTGCTCGACGAAAATACGCGCAAGACCATCTCCTACCACGAATCTGGCCATGCGCTCGTGGGACACCTGCTTCCTCACGCCGATCCGGTCCACAAGATTTCGATCATCTCGCGTGGTCGCGCTCTCGGCTACACCCTTTCCATTCCAGATGAGGACAAGGTGCTCAATTCGCGCAACGAAATGCGCGATGAGCTGGCCGTGTTCTTGGGTGGTCGTGTGGCGGAAGAGATCTTCTGTGAAGACATCACCACCGGCGCTTCGAACGACCTTGAGCGCGCAACAAAGATGGCACGCTCGATGGTTACGAACTACGGCATGAGCTCCGACCTGGGCGTTCAGGTATTCGGCCAGCCCAACCACGAAGTGTTCTTGGGCCGCGACTACGGCAATACGCAGGACTACTCGGAGGAAACAGCACGTCGTATCGACGAAGAGGTGGCGCGCATCATGCGTGAAGCTCACGATCGTGCTTACGAGATCCTGTCCTCGCACAAGGAGCAGATGGACCTTATGTCTGCGGTCTTGCTCGAGCGCGAGACGGTCGATGGAGAAGCCTGTACGGCGCTTCTCGATAACAAGTGGGCAGATTACCTGAAGCTCGAGGCGAGCGGTGCAGTGGAGAAAGCTGCCAATACGCTCGCATCGAAAGAGCCAGAGCAAGAAGCTCCAGCTCCTGCTGCGCCGCAACCCACCCCTGCACAGCCAGCTGCTCCCAGCGCTCCTACGTCTCCTGCATCCAATGAGGTGCAGACAAGCGCACAGAATGGGGCAGCTGCCCCGCAAGCTCCGGCAGCACCGCAAGAGCCTGCTGCACCAACTGCTCCTTCTGCACCGGCTACGCCCGCCGCACCTTCAGAGCCGAGCGCTTCGGATGCCAACAAGGGCTTCCTTGATAGTCTTGAGCAGAAGATCAAAGATATGCAAGATGGTCAGGATGCAGAAGACAAGCACGACGATAGCGCAGGCAAGCCGCGCGAATAGCCAAAGGATGTTCATTCATGATCTGGAAATGCAGCCAGTACAGTTTTGATGCCAAGATGCCCATTATCATGGGCATCTTGAATCTTACGCCCGATTCTTTCTCCGATGGTGGCTCGTATCCAACGCCTGAGGACGCGATCGCACGCGGGCTCCAGATGGTCGAGGAAGGCGCGCTCATCATCGATGTCGGGGGAGAATCAACGCGTCCCGGCGCCACGCCCGTAACCGAAGAAGAGGAGTGCGCCCGCGTGCTCGATGTGGTGAAGGCGTTGGCTCGTAAGGGCGTTTGTGTGAGCATCGATACGCGTCATGCTCCGGTTGCGCGTGCGGCGCTCGAAGCAGGCGCTTCGATCATCAACGACGTGAGCGGATTTCGCGATCCTGCCATGGTCGATCTGGCCGCTTCGTGCGAGGCGGGGCTTGTGGTCATGCACATGGGCGGCGATGATCCCCGAACGATGCAAAATGAACCCGTCTATGAAGACGTGGTTGCTGAAGTGCGCGATTACTTAAAAGCGCAGGCAGATAACTTGATCGCACACGGTGTTGCACGCGAGCGCATCTGCCTCGATCCTGGTCCTGGTTTCGGTAAGACGGCGAAGCAGACGGTCGAGCTCATGAGGAACTTCCACGAGTTCAACCGCCTGGGCTTTCCGACCATGGTTGCGGTTTCGCGCAAGAGCTACATTGGCGAAGCGTACCAGATCAAAGACCCGAAAGAGCGTGATAGCGCTTCGGCCGCTGAAGCACTCATGGCCTGCGAGCTGGGCGCATCGGTCATCCGTACGCACAACGTGGCGCTCACCGCTCAAGCGCTCGAAGAGAACCTGCGTCCCTATGTGCTCATCGGTATGGGCTGCAACGTGGCGCTCGTGGCAGACGAAGGCGAGGAGCGTGAAGGCAAGATCGCGATGATCAACAAGGCCATCGGCGACATGTGCATGCTGCCCGACACGCAGATCATCGATATTGCAAGTTACTACGAAAGCGAACCGGCCTATTTCGAGGATCAGGATCTCTTCGTGAATACGGTCGTGCTCATGCGCACCGGTTTGCCCCCGCAAGAACTGCTCACCTACCTCCAAGCGATCGAGAACAGCTTGGGGCGTGTGCGCACGCAGAAGAACGGCCCGCGCACGTGCGATCTCGATATCCTTGACTATCAAGGCTACGTTTCCGATCTTGAGGTGCTCACCTTGCCGCATCCGCTCTTGCTCGAGCGCGATTTCGTGGTGAAGCCGCTCTTGGAGCTTCTGCCTCATCATGAACTTGCCAATGGCGTGCCGGTCACGTCCGATAATGTGAAGTACGGCAAAGCTTGGAAGTGCGAGTAATGAACGATACAGCACGCTCGCAGGATGCTGCGCACCTGCAAGATACAGGCCGTCCACAAGACGCGAACCCCCTGAAGGACGCAGCATTCCTGCAGGCCATAGCGCATCTGCAAGAAGCAGCTCGCCCGCAGGAAGGGGAGGAGCAGCAAGCTTCCGCCGAAGTGAAGACGTACGGTGGTGGATTCTGGCGCGTCACGTTCTTCGACGAAGTTGATTCGACCAATAACTGTGTCAAAGAAGCTATTTCTAAAGGGGCTCCTGAAGGAATCTGCTTTGTGGCCAACAGGCAAACTGCAGCGTATGGAAGGCAAGGAAGATCGTGGAAGAGTCCTGAAGGCGGCCTGTATTTCTCGTTCATTCTCGATCCTATGGGCGAGCATCTTCAGCCGAAGATAGACCAGAGCGCTCTTCCAACGCTGAGCCTTCTTCTTTCACTGGCGGTGCAGGAAACGCTCGCTTCCTTCGCGCAGACCGAGAAGATCAAGATCAAATGGCCCAACGATATCCTGGTCGTATCCGGTGAGGGAAGTGCCAAACTGGTAGGCATCTCGCTCGAGATGATCGGCGGTAAGCTCTGCTGCGGCATCGGTATCAATATCACCTCGCCTAGTGGCTCTGCTGAAGATGTTGAAGCAGCAGGTTCGATCAAAGAGTTAGGCGTTCCCGCAGCATATCTTGAAAGCTTCGATGCTCTATCGGGCGTTACGTTCGATCAAATAAGCGGTCAGCTTCTACCTGCATTGCTCGGCTGCATCCAAGGGTTTTACGAATTATGGCGTGAAGAGGGGATAGAGCCGTTCATGGATGGCTACAATAGCCTTCTCTACAACAAGGGCGAGCAGGTCGAGCTCGAAACGATCGAGGGGGAGCTGCTCTACGCCGGCGAAGTCATCGGCGCATCATCTTCCGGTGAACTTCTCCTTCGCACCGAACAAGGCCGCGTCATCGCCGCCAACTCCGGCGAAGTCCACACCCGCCATTCTCTTATGTGAACAGGGCCTTGATGCCGATCGCGATCAAGACGATGCCGCCGATGATCGTGGCCTTGTTCCCCAACTTCATGCCGAAATGGCGCCCGATGATCAGCGCGACGATGCAACACAGTGCAGTGGTCAAGCCGATCAAGGTCGCCGCCGATGCGATGTTGAGCGAAAGCGCTGCGAAACTGACACCCACGGCAAGCGCATCGATGCTCGTGGCGATAGCCTGGAAGAACAAGACGGGAATCGTGAGCTTAGCGTGCTTATCGAAGACTTCTTCGGGCTCTTCGTGGAATGCATCCCAGAGCATCTTGCCACCGATGAAGCCTAAGATGACGAACGTGATGATGCCCGCATAGGTTTCGATGAAGGGCCCCACCAACGAACCTGCATAGAATCCGATCACGGGCATGAGCCCCTGAAAGACACCGAAGAAGACGGGCATCAAGAGACGGTGGGCTTTATCAGTTCCGCGATAGACGAAGGCGTTGGATACCGTTACCGCAAAAGCGTCCATGGAAAGGGCAAGTCCCAAAATGAGAAGTTCGATCGTGCTCATGGTCTTGTTTTACCACAATTCATCATGCACGATCTCCTTATGGCCGCTCAAATCAATAGGTCGTCCAAAAGTGTCGATTTTGGGTGCCATATGTATAGATTTATAGATATAATTTATGAGTAACCGATAGATTCCAGTGTATCGGTTATGGATCAACCCGTGAGCTTGTTCCTCGCTGCCACCATGGATCGCGTCTGGTGCGAACCGCCGCTGGCAAGAGTCGAACAAGGTATGCAGTAAACTCAAAAGCAAGAGAGAAGGATAGTATGTCAGCAGAAGTCATGGTGAGACAACAATCGAGAAGCCGTTCGGTCGTCTATTGTGCGGCAGCTATTGCCTGCATGGCAGTTACTGCATGGGTCACCGTACCGATCGGTCCTGTGCCTCTTTCCCTTTCTCCGCTTGCTATCTTCTTCACGCTGTTTGCGCTCAAACCCAGGGATGCTTTCATCGCGATCTGCGGCTACGTTGCGCTCGGCGCTATTGGCCTTCCGGTCTTCACGGGGTTCCGTGGTGGGATAGGTGCTCTGTTCGGCCCAACGGGTGGCTTCATCATGGGTTTTGTGGTGGGCGCGTGCATCGTTTTGCCCCTCAGCCATCTGCTGTCTAAGCGTGCTGCTTTCGCTTCCGACCAGCGCGCAACGTTTCTCGGCGGCCAGGTGAAAAGAGGATTCTTGCTCCGCAGCATCATAGTGGGCGTTTGTTTTGCGGCTATTTATTATGTATTTGGTTGGCTGTGGCTTATGTGGGTCGGCCAGCTTACGGCAGAGGCTGCATTCGTGGCGGCTGTCGCTCCTTTTGTCGTTCCCGATCTTTTGAAGATGCTGCTTGCGGTATTCCTTGCACAAGCAGTTGGAGCAGCACAGAGCAGGCTCTAGGTTCGGATCTGCACGAGGAGCAGATGAATGGGAAGGCATCCGTAGCATTTGGGGTTGTTGCGGATGTAGATGATGCAGTGTGCGCTCGTGCTCGACGGGCGAAGGAAAAGGACAGAAATGAATCTTTCTCAGCTTTATTACTTCAGAAAGCTCGCTGAGCTTGAACATTACAGAAAAGCATCCGAAGAGCTTTTCATCACGCAGCCTTCTCTTTCAAATTCGATCGGCAATTTGGAGAAAGAGCTTGGCGTACCGCTGTTCGAGCGTGTTGGTCGCAATGTGCGCCTTACTTCCTATGGTGCGGAATTCAACGAGCACGTGTGTGTCGCGCTCAGCGAGATCGACAAGGCGATCGACCTTATGAAGCTCTACTCTAGTGGACTTTCAGGGCAGATCCGCATCGGTGCGGTCATCTCGATCCAGCGAAACTTCCTTCCCCTTCTGCTGAGCTCCTTCCGCAAGGAGTTCGGCGATAATATCGATTTCGACATCCATCAGGAAACCACCTACGATTGCCTGAAGGGCCTACTCGATGGCAAGCTCGACGTTGCGTTCTGCGGCATGGTACTCGATGAGCGCGATATCGTCTATGAGCCGATCATCACGCAGAATTTGATCGTAGGTGTTTCAGAGACCCATGAACTTGCAAAACGTGAAAGCGTTTCTCTCGAAGAGCTCAAAGACTATAACCTGGTTTCGTATCGCAAGGAATCATTCGCCTCGACGTTGCTCGAAGGGCTATTCCGCCGCGTTGGTCTTTCGCCCAAGCAGTCGTTCAACGATGAGATCAGTGCCGCAGCCTTTGTAGTTTCCGAGTCCGATACGGTAGCCATCATGCTCGAGACGCTCGACGATATCAAAACGCGCGGATTCATGGGCATCCCCATCTCCGATATCCAAACTCCGTTTCACACGATCTACATGGCGTATAAAGAGAAGGCATTCCGCAGTTGCGTGACCGACCAGCTCATCGAGTTCGCACGCAATTTCGCGAAGTTCTCCTCTGGTAAGATCGGTGACCTGCGCGATTATTATCGTCGCGAGCAGATCGAATGCGGCACGTTCGAATAGCAATTCCTATTCACTAATAAACCATGTTCCAAACCTATAGGTCTTAGTCTATGGGTTGAACGCTTTACTGGTCAAAATCTATAATTTGGGTAGCAAAATTGCCTCATAGATATTGTTGAGTCTATGTATATTGCCTAAATCAATATGCTTACGTCTATATTATTCTTGGATTCTATCAATTCGACAGATGCGCCTATTGGACGCGTTCATTAATGAAGTTGATAATTGATACAGACTTGATAACTAAGTCGGAGGGATTAATTCAGGGGTCTTATTCTTCTCATGCAACTACCGCAATCGTGGTCAAACGAACGGCCAATTCAGTAATGGGCGGTAGTGCATGGGCAGGGCAAGGAACCTGGAATAAAAGAAAAGGAAGGTAAACATGGCAAATTGGTTCGCAACAGCTCCAGAGGAGCAACTTAAGGGCAAGACCGCGATCATCATGGGTGGTGGCTCTGGTATCGGTAAAGCAACCGCGGAACAGTTCGCAGCTGCTGGCGCAAACATCATGGTTTGCGGCGTTCCTGAGCAGATCTGCCTCGATACTGCTGAAGAGCTTCGCGCAGCAGGCGGTAAGGCCGTTGGCATGGTATGCGATGGTACCGATGCCAATCAAGTACAGGCAATGATCGATAAGACCGTTGCAGAATTCGGCGATATCGACATTCTCATTTCCACCGCAGGCATCTCCTTGCCTCGTATGAACGCAATGGACGCAACTGAAGCTGATTGGGACAAGATCTTCGCTGTCAATGCTAAGGCGAACTTCTTCCTCGCAACTGCTGTTGCTCGTTTCATGAAGGAAAAAGGTCACGGCGGCAAGATGGTACTCATTTCTTCCCAGCGTGGCATCTCTGCTATGGAGAACATTGCTCTCTACAGCATCACCAAGGCAGCTGTTATGGGTATGGTTCGCTCACTTGCAGTTGACTTCGCACCGTATGGCATCACCGTCAACGGCATTGCTCCGGGCTACGTTATGACCCCGATGGTCGAAAAGGTCTTCGCAGACAATCCTGCTCAGAAAGACTATGTATATGGTCGCACCCCAAGCAAGGTCAAGATGGGCTCGCTCGAGGAAATGGCAAACGCTATCTACTTCCTCTGCTCACCGGTTACCGAGTACACCACCGGTCAGACGCTCATTCTCGATGGTGGCTGGTCCATCCAGTAAATGTTTTGTTCGTGCAGCTGCCCTTCGGTGGCTGCACCTTTTTCTTCCGTTTCATTTCATACCTATCGAAAGGGGTTGTACATGGAAGGTACAATGAATGCAGTTCACTGCGTAGGTCGCGAAGAGCCATGGCAGTATGTTGAGGATGCTCCGATTCCTCAGATCAAAGACGACGAAGTACTTCTTGAGATCAAGGCTTGCGGCATTTGCGGCACCGATCACTCTCTGCATCGCGGTCAGGAAGCTCTCTTCAATTCTTATGACATCCATTTCCCGGCAGTTTTCGGTCACGAATTCTCCGGCGTCATCGCTGAAGTAGGCAAGAACGCTCCGAGCAACCTCAAGGTTGGCATGCGTGTAACCGCTAACCCGGTTCTGTTCGATAACACCTGCTCCTACTGCGATAAGGGCATGGTCAACATCTGCGACAATCGTCCGTTCTACGGTACCGACCTGCCAGGTGCATTCGCAAAATATATGCCCATGCGTGCAACTAATGTTATCCCGCTGCCTGACGACGTTTCGTTCGTTCAGGGTGCACTGCTCGAGCCCCTGGGTGTTGCTCTCAACGCTGTTGAGCGCGTACATCCCGAGCCGGGCGACACCGCGCTTGTCATGGGCCCTGGCCCTATCGGTCTTCTCATGATCGCAGTCCTCAAGCAGGCTTATGGTATTCAGAAGGTTATCTGCTCTGGTCTCGCTATGGACACCAAGCGTCTTCAGGTTGCAGAGCAGCTCGGCGCTATCACCATCAATGGCTCTGAAGAAGACGTTATCGCGCGTGTTGCTGAGCTTACCAACGGCAAGGGCCCCGAGATCATTCTCGACGCAGCTGGCCACTACACCGTTGTTGAGCAGGCAGTTGAAATGGTCGCTAAGAACGGCAAGATCGGCATCACCGGTCTGCCCGCTCAGGCTTCCTCTATTCACATGAACCCGATCGCTATGCGTCAGATCACCATCGTTGGTTCTCGTGCTTACGAGCGCAAGCATTGGCGTCAGGGCCTGGCACTTCTTGCCAACGGCCTCGACATCGCGCCTATCGCAAGCCACGTTCTTCCTTTGAAGGACTTCGAAAAGGGCATGGAGCTCATCGACGCTGGCGAAGGCCTCCGTGTTATCCTCGAGCCGTAATTCAGCTGGCTTGAAATAGCACTACTCTCCCGTATAAGGGGAATTGGAAAGCCCCGGTTTTCTGCCGGGGCTTTCTTTCAATAGGTTATTTATTCTTTAGATTGGAGAAATACATGGCAGGTTTGGAAGGCGTAATCGTCGTTGATCTCACCCAGTATGCAGCTGGTCCTGCAGCAAGCCGTCTGCTCGGCGAATTGGGCGCAACGGTCATCAAGGTCGAGCCATTCACGGGCGACGAACAGCGTACTCAGGGTGCAGCTTGGGGTATGCATTACAAGAGCGAATTCGACGATGTCGCATATGACTGCGGTTCGTTCAACAAAGAATGGACAGCGATCGACTGCAAGAGCCCAGAAGGCAAGGAAGCAATGATGCGCCTTCTGGAAAAAGCAGACATCTTCGTTACTTCGCTGCGTGACGGTGCACTTCAGCGCCTCGGTTTCGACTATGAGACCTTGCATGCGAAATTCCCGAAGCTCGTTTGGGCACAGAACCGTGGCTATGGCCAGTTCGGTCCTATGAAGGATGCTAAGGGCTTCGACGCAACTTCATTTGCCGCACGTTCTGGCTTCGTTGCTTCGATTCCGCAGAACAACGAGCACTATGAGCCCGGCAACTCGCCGATCGCATTTGGCGACTGGAACACCGGCTGCGCTCTTTGCGCGGGCATCTTGGGTGCTTACGCAGGTGCGCTGCGCACGGGCGAAGGCGACAAGGTCACCACGAGCCTCTATCACGTTGGCACCTGGGGCATGACCTGCTCGCTCATCACGGCACAGCAGGGCGATCCGCATCCGAAGGACCGCATGAAGGCGAAGTGCCCGACCAACAACTCCTATCCTTCTCGCGATGGCGTTTGGTTCCTCATGTGCTTCGGCAACTACAACAAGTACTGCCAGCTCGTGTTCGAAACGCTCGAGATGGATCCGAAGTACTTCACCGATCCTGAGCTCAACACGCTCGAGGCTCTCGCGAACAATGGCCGCTATGAAGAGGTTGTTGCAGCGATCCAGGACGCTACCAAGAAGTTCGACTTCGTTGAGCTTGAGAAGCGCTTCCGTGAGAACGATATTCCGTTCGAGAAGATCCAAACGGTCGCTGACGTTCTGAACGACGAAGAGGCATTCGCTAATGACCAGCTCCGTCGCATCAAGTATGTCAAGCAGGGCCCGACCTCAGAATTTACCGAAGGCGAAGAGTACATCGTTACCACGCCTCCGTTCCGCCTGGATTCTATTGGCGATCCGGTGCTCTATCGTAGCCGCCCGATCGGTTATGACACGCGTAAGATCCTGAAGAACATCGCTGGCTATACCGATGCAGAGATCGATAAGCTCGCAGCTGACGGTGCAGTCATGGAATACGATGGCGATCCGCTGCCTCCTGAGGTGCTGGAGCCTAGCTTCGGTCCGAACTCGAAGAAGACTAAATAAAGGTGGTTTAACTAATGGCAAAGAATACTCCATTTTCTGATATTACCGTTCTCGACTTCTCTCGTTACCTTCCTGGTGGCTATGCAACGCAGGTCCTCGCAGACCTCGGCGCAACGGTCATCAAGGTCGAAGACACGGGCCTGGGCGACTTCATGCGTCACGACTATCCGACTAAGGGCGGCGGAATCTCTTACTACATCACCGCGCTCGGCCGCAACAAGAAGTCCGTTTCTTTGAACCTGAAGAACGAAGAAGTTGTTGACTGGTTCTTGAAGATGGCACAGGAAGCAGACATCATCGTCGAAAGCTTCCGTCCTGGTGTTACCGCTAAACTCGGCATCGACTACGAATCAATCAAGAAGCTCAACCCG
>OLPI01001850.1_pt1 | contig 17925 bp, 17 predicted proteins | sample 1672361 | NCBI WGS metagenome assembly OLPI01 (sample SAMEA3136675, study PRJEB25190) | human gut metagenome
ACTCATATAATAATATAATATAAAATATCTTATTTTCAATTAGCTGCTTTAAAATATTTAAACTTTCTTTAATTAAACAAGCTAATTTTTTAATAACACTCATTTAATTAACTGATTTTCCAATTTAATTAATAAAAAAATTTTGACAAAAAATAAAAAAAGTTAGAGTTCCTACATTATGAACTCTAAAACCATATAAATGAATAATAATGCAAATAAAATCCACATTGCTTTGGATATTTCTTTTGCTTTACCAAATAGAACTTTGACAATAACAAATGCAAATACACCGGCAATAATACCTGTTGTAATACTTTGTGTAAGTGGAGTTACAATAATAGCTGCCAGTGCAGGGATTAAATCGGAAAGATTACCTGTATCAAGGTTTTTGTACAGTCCGCACATTAAAATACCTACAACAATAAGTGCAGGAGCTACTGCAAAGGTTGGAATGATTGTAAATACTGGTGCAAACGGAATTGCAAGCAGGAATAAAATACCGACTACAATAGCTGTAAGACCGGTTCTTCCTCCTTCCATAATACCTGTGGAACTTTCAATGTAGGTAACTACAGGTGAAGTACCTAAAAGGGATCCGATCATTGGTCCGAGTGCATCTACACTTAAAACTTTTTTAAGTCTTGGCAGTTTTCCGTTTTCATCATATCCGTCAACTTTTGTAGTAAGTGCAGTCAGGGTTCCCATTGTATCAAATAGAGAGATTACCAGAAATGTGACAGCAATAATTATAAAGTCAATAAATGCCCTTACTCCGGTAAATACTCCGGTAGCTTCTCCGAATTTAAATGCAACATTACCAAGTGATCCGCCCAGATTGCTGTTGATTATAGCTGTTGGTATTAATGACTGGTCAGGTAAAACAGGACATCCTGCCAGTTCTAAAACAACTCCGATAAGGTATGTTACAATAATACCGATTAAAATATTTCCTTTTACATTTTTCTTCATCAGTACCATTATGATGACAAAACAGATTAATGCCAAAAGGTTTCCGAGAGTAAAAATAGTAGAAGCGCTTCCAAGTCCGATTAGCTGTGTGGCCCAGTTTGCATCTCCGATATTTATTACCTGTGAAGAGTATGACAGGATTCCGAGGTTGCTTAAACCTAATGCAAGGATAAATAAACCGATACCTATTGATATACCGAATCTTAAAGAGTCGGGAATTGAGTAAAATAGTTTTTCACGCAGGGAAGTAAGTGAGATAACCAGAAAGATTATACCTGAGACAAAAATAGCTAAAAGTGCATATTCCCAGCTGTATCCCATAGTCAGTACTACGGTATATGTGAAAAATGCGTTAAGACCCATTCCTGCAGCCAGTGCATATGGGTAGTTTGCTATGTATCCCATTAATATTGTAGCTATTGCAGCTGAAAGTGCAGTTGCAATAAATACTCCTTGTATGTCCATTCCAGTTTCACTTAACATTGCAGGGTTTACAATTAATATATATGCCATAGCTAAAAAAATTGTAATACCTGCAATGATTTCAGTTTTCACGTCTGTATTATTCTCTTTAAATTTAAAAAAAGCATCTAATTTAGACATATTATATATTTTTTAAATAATGCTTTATAAGTTTTTATATTTAAGTTCAGTTTATTTTGGTTTTTTTAGGTTATATATTCAAGTTGTAATTTATTTTTAGCATTTCTATTCATTTTTAATTTGTTTATTTAAACTTTACTTCATTTTTTAGTTCTTTTAAAATATTATTCTTATTTTGTTAAAGTATTACTTGCTTTTTTTGAACAGATAATTGAAATGTTCATTATGTTAAAATTAATAGAATATGATGTGTTAATATAGCGATATTCTTGTAATATTTTAATTATTATATAGTTGTTTGTGAAAATCTTGCTTTTTTGTTTAATTTTACATTTTTTAGATAAATCTTAAATTTTTTTATCATATCAGTAATATTTAAATGAATTTTTAGTTGTTTTTATATAAATAATATTTAAAACATGGACAATTTACCATACTTTATAAGATAATATTACCACAAAGTATATATTACATGCTAATATAAATTATAAAATATGGTGCAGATTATTAAAAATTAGGTCTTATTTTTAAAAATCAAACTTTGAAAAAATGTGGTAACTGTGAATAAAGAGGATGAATTATTAAAAAAATGTAGCTATGTTGTAATTTCTAGCTACAGGCGAAAAGTACTTGAAACACTAAAACGATGTTAAAATACCAACAAAAATCAGCGAAGAATCAGGAGTAGGAATAAAACATGTCAGTAATGTATTAACCGATTTAAAAGAACACAATCTAATAGTCTGCATTAACGAAGATGCCCACAAAGGTCGTCTCTACAGATTAACTGAAGAGGGCAAAAATGTTGTTGATATGATTGGAGAAATGGACTGGTAGAGTCCTATTTTTTTAAACAGATGTAAATCCGTCTCCAGCCATAATCCATTTTTTACCGTTTGAATCTTTAACCAGTGCAAGCTCCATATCTCCCATATAACCGTATTCAACAATCCTGTAATCACCAATCTTTTTTTTGTATTCTCCGCTTTGAAGAATTTCATCTGGGCTGCGGGTTTTTTCGATTTCTGAGATAACAGCATGGTGAACAGCTGAAGTATTTTTATAGTGGCTGTTTCCGTCATACTGGATTTTAATATCATACTCACCGGCAGGAACATTGCTGATTTTCAGGACAGCTATTCCGTTCTGGTGTTTTTCTGGGTATTTATACCAAAAATACAATCATTAAGATTGTTGCTGTTGCTGTTTATGTTTTTACCAAGTTTTGTTTATTCATGTTTGTTTTTATACTTTTTAATAACAATATTTAAATACTAATTAAACACAATATTACAACATAGACCTGATTTAATAATCCTGCCTGAAAATTTTTGCTGTTGTGTAGAATGAATATTGAACAGTATTCTTAAAAGATTAATATTACTTTATGGATTTATAAAACAACAAATTATATTTAATGATTGTTATAAAAATATGAATAAGTAATTAAAGGAGAATTTTTATTTGCTTAAGTTTCAGCTATTCTTCTTGTTTTAGAATATAAAATTATGGTGTTTTTAAAAGAGATGTGAGGCAATACTGAGGGTGTTTTATTTTTAAAATGGTTATTTTTTTCAAATAATAATGAAATCCGGAGAGAATGTGGGATGGTTAATAATAAATTTATATTTTGTTTAATGGGGGAAGGTAATTATGTTTCGTCAGAATCAGGATATGATTGGAAGCAAGTATATTTGTGAAAGCTATGATAAATCAGATAAATGTGAAATTGAAAAACAGGAAATAAATAAAGAAGCAAAAACCGATTTTTCTTCAGAAAGTCAAATAATTAAAACTGAAAAATCACGAAGTATTGTTGAAAATGAATCTCATGTCAATTCAGAGACGGATAAAATTTCTCAAGAAACAATAAAAGAAAATTTTCCATTTTCTACATTTTTAGAAGATCAGCTGGAAATATTGACAGAAATTGTTGATGCTATTGAGGATGGCTATAAATATATTATTTTGGAATCAGGTGTTGGAAAATCAGCTATTGCCGCAACACTAGCTAATATTTATGAAAGTTCATTTATTTTATCCGACAATAAAAAACTTCAAGAAAAATATCATGAAGAGTATGATTTAATAAATAATGATAAATTTCATGTTTCAAATCATAGTGATGCATTTAATGAATTTGAAAAATTAGATAAAAGAAAATTGTTAATTGTTGATGATGCTCATAAATTTGATGAAAACATTGCTGATTTCTTTTCATACAAAATACACTTATCTGCTTTTGATGATGAATTAATTGATAGTTTTTATTGTGATGTTAGAAACAAAGAAAAAAAAGAGATTGATGTCGGGTTAGATTTTATTAATCATTTGTCACTGGATGATGAAATGGTTAATCTGATTAAATATAATATTGAAGAAAATCCTGATGATTGGATTTGGTTTTATGATAAGTACTATGGTGGAATGATAATATTTAAACCATTAAACTTGGAAAATATTTTAAAGAAATATTTGCTGAACAAGGCTGAAATATGTATTTTTATGAGTTCAACAGTATTAAATAAGGAAATATTTGCTGATGAATTGGGTCTGGATATTTCTGAAGTAAAATTTATTCATAAAGATTTCCCTTTCAGTTCAGATGCAAATCAGATTTATTTAAGAAACTGTGCAGCTATGAATGATTCTCAAAATGTTAAGTTAGTAAGTCCATTTATTGAATATATATTGGAAAAGCATAAAAATGAAAAGGGAATAATTCATACTGATAAACCAGAATATACTAGTTGTATAGAAAATCAAATTAATAATCCTCGGTTAATGATTCATATAGATGATGATGACCTGAAGGAGTTTAAAAATAGTTCAAATTCTGTGCTGGTTTCAGAAGATAGGGTTGAAGGTATGGACTTTCCAAAGGATAGCTGCAGATTTCAGATTATATTAAGACAACATTTAATTCCATATGATGAAATAGCAAAATATAAAGATAATGAATCCAATTGGTATTCATATAAAAAAGCGATATATCTTGTACAATTGTTACAGAGAGCTGCCAGATCAGAAGATGACGGCTGTATAACTTATATTCTTGATGAGCGCATTTTAACGACCATTAGGAAAGACATTATGGATTATCACTTTATTCCAGATTATATTCTTGATTCAATTGAGGATATGGATGTTGGGGGTTGTGAGTTAATTTCAGACAATGTTAAAAAACAATTGGGTGTTTATTATTTATTTGACTATTATTCAAAAAATCACAAGGAAGATGAATTATCGAACAAAGTATTGCATTATAAAAGCTACGGGGCTGACAAAACAGATTATACTGGGCAAATAGATTGTAGTGGAGGTGTAATAAATTTTGGCAGTGACGGTCAAATGCTTCGTAAGTTATGTCCTGATGATGACTTTGATTATTTCAATAATGAACTGATGAAAGCCATATCAGTGTTATCCAATCAGGTTATTCCCAATAACATTAGCAAATTAGCTTTGGTTAGTGTGCCGTCATCTACTGTTGAAAGAGATGCAGGGGCTACAATGAGAAAAAGTATAAAATGTATTGAAAATTGGTATGATGAAGGCAAAACAGAAACTGATTTCGGCTGTAAAAAAGAAATTATAAACTGCGGAAACCTTCTGACCAGAATTTCTGATGTAATTACATCACATCTCGTAGATGATTCTAAACCAAGGCCAAGCTACATTGAACACAAAAATTCCATTGAATGTTCAAAAAGTGAAATTTTAGAAAGGGATGATGTTGCATTTATTATACTGGATGATATTTCAACTAGAGGAACAATAATGGATGCCTGTGAAGATATTTTAATTGACAATGGTGCAAATAAGGAAAATATTTACAAATTTGCATTATTTAAAACAAAATGGTGTAATAATGATTAAACTTAAAGAAATATTATTTTTAAAGAATCTTAAAAGAGTTGGAAAAGCTACAATCTATAAAAAATACTGGAATCTGCTTAAAGATTGTGATGATTTTTATGATTTGGTTTCTGAAGTAGAAATGAATTCTAAATTCTCAACTGAAGAGATTAAAAAAGCTATGGATAATGCTGAAAGGTTATATGATGATTTTTTAAATTCAGAAATGGAAGTTATAACGGTTTTTGATGAAAAGTATCCTGAAAAATTAAATGTAATGGGAAATAAAAGGCCCGTTATTTTATATGTTAGGGGAAATACAGATGCATTGACAAAAGCAAATATTGGAATTATAGGAACAAGAAAGCCATCAGAATCAAGTCAGAAATTTGAGCAGGAATTGGTAAAAAATATTGTCAGCACCTCAGATAAGGCTGTTGTAAGCGGATTGGCTTTTGGATGTGATAAAATTGCACACCAAACAACTGTTGATGAAAATAAAATTACCGTTGCAGTTCTTCCAAGTGGTGTTGATAATGTGAATCCTGCTTCAAACAAAAATCTGGCAGAAAAAATTATTGAAACTGGAGGATGTCTGATTTCTGAATATGAACCTGAAACAAAAGTTCGAAGAGGAAATTATGTTGAACGGGACAGAATTGTAGCGGCATTTTCAGATGCAGTTTTTGTTGTTGAGTGCGGAGTTGAAAGCGGAACAATGCATACTGTAAATTTTGCAAAAGAATATAAAAGACAGATTTATTCCTACCTTCCTGATGAAAGACCTGAAGGATCTTATGACGGAAATGAATTTATACTGCAAAATAACGAAGATGCTTTGAAAGTTAAAAACATTGAAGAATTTTTAGAAGACCTGGAAACTTTAAAAATTAAAAAAAGCACCAAATCAGGTCAGCAAACATTATTTTAGAAAAATGCGGTTTAAAAATCATGCTTCTGGGAATCTGAGTTTTATAAATGTCAGCATCAGAAAATACTACAAGTCAAAAGGATATTATGCATTCTTTAGTGAGAATGAGTCCTGGAAAATATTGCCGAACATTCTTTTTAATGATGTATTTAAAAGATTTAAAAGGATTGCATGGCAAAATGATATAAATACGGATTTATCAATAAATCAGTTCCTTCTATGCTCAAAATTAAGGAAATAAATGGAAAAAAATAATATGTTTAAACACCAATAAAATGTGTTTTTTAACTTTTATTATTCACTCATAACCTTCTGATTCCAGATAATCATCAACATCAGGATTGTCCCCATATTCATAATAGTCATAATAGGAGTCAGGATCATTTTTGGCAATTGTATCCGGTGATGTATCTACTCCCCCGTAATGTGACGGATAGCTATCATAGCTGTAGCTTACATGATTAGAAGTGGCTGAATCACCTGGAGAATAGCTGTCTGTTGATGAAAAGCTGATGAGACTGTTGAGGGTTAGGATTAAAATTGCACATATTATTAAAATAGCTATTATCTTATTTTGCTGATTCCAGTTTTTAAAATCATTAATCAGATTCGGACTGGAATTTCTGTTGGCAATTTGAACATCGTTATATACTTCATAAAATCCGTAAACCCAAACCAAAACGGATAAAATGCCGAATATATTTGAAAAAAATGCTAAAGCAGAAAAAAGTACTCTGAATATCAGTAAGGCTAATCCTTTTTTTGTATTTCCTGCATAGATTGAACCAAGTCCTGTCAGTATGAATGTCAGTACCAGTGCAATGTATATGTTTTTATTTTTTATTTTCTTTCCGCATTTGGAGCAGAAAGTTGCATTATCTGCAAGTTTACATCCGCAATTGTCACAAAACATATGCTTTAACTCCTTAATAATAGTTATTCAATTTTTAGGATATAACTTTTTTTAAATAATTTTAGTAATATTTATATACAATAAAGGTACATAATTGTTATTAATGTGTTAGAATTAATGGATTATATAATGTTTTAATTAATTGTAAAATTGCTGAAAATTTATTATCTGTCCTTAAAATCAATTAAAAAAATTTATATGTTTATTAATTTAAACTAGAATTATATTAAATAAGATAGGAGGAATCTAAAATTACAGATGTAGAAAATTTAAAAATTGCTGCATTACTCCATGATATTGGAAAGTTCTATCAAAGAACAGACAAGAGCCATTCTGAAGAATATAAAAAATATTCTCAGGATGATTATGGTAAAAATGGAGCACATGCCAAATGGTCATGTGACTTTTTAGATAAATACTACAATGATGATATTGTGGATTTGGTTTTATATCATCATAACCATACAAAATCTAATTATCCTGATTTGTGCAGTATTTTAAAAAAAGCAGACCATCATTCCGCTTCTGAAAGGGAAGATATTGATGATACGCAAGAAGTTAATAAAACTCCTTTAATTTCATTATTTTCTAAAATTGTTTTGGAAGGTAATGACAAAGTTGACGAACAGTATATCCCATTAAATAAATTGTCTTTAGATGATGGAAGTTTTAATAATTTAAAACCTGCAGCTAAAAAGGACACTATGGGAGGGTGGAATTTAGTACCTGAATATAATCGTTTATGGGATGAATTTAACTTTGAATTTGAATTAATTCAAAATAAAACTGATTTTAATACATTACTTGCTTTATTAAAAAAATATGCTTCAACTATGCCTTCAGCAGCATATAAATCTAAAAGTGATATTTCATTATATGACCACTCAAAAACAACTGCTGCATTAGCAGTTTCCAGATATTTATTTAATCGTGATGGTGATGTTAAATTAACTCAAAAGGATGATTTAAACTGTTATTTAGCTATTGAAGGAGATATTTCAGGAATTCAAAAATTTATTTTTAAAATCTCTTCACCTCAGGAAGCACAAAGTGGAATGAGTAAACGTTTAAGAGGAAGATCTCTTTATCTGACACTGCTTTGTGATGCAATAGCTACACATATTGCAGAAGAACTTGAATTATGCGAAGCTAACATTTTATTCTGTGGTGGTGGAAGATTTACAATAATTGGACCAAATACGAAAACTGCAAAAGAAAAATTAGCTGAAATTAAATCAAAACTTAATAAATTCTTTATTGATGAGTTTAATGCTGAATTATACTTAGCTTTAGTTTCAATAGAGTGTTGCGGTAATGATTTAGATAAATTTGGTCAGATAACTAGAAAATTATCCAATAAATTAAATGAAGATAAAAAACATAAATTTTCAGATAATCTTGATGAGGTCTTTAATTTCGATGAGGAAATTAAATATGATGATTTATGTTCAGTTTGTGGAATGCCTTATAATCGTAACTTTGATGAAAAAACTTGTGATATGTGTGAATCTCATGAAAAATTAGGTCAAAATTCAGTTAATGCAAAGTATATGATTAAATGTATTGATATTTCTGAAGATGTTATTAATAATGATAATTATAAAGGGATTTATATTATACGCCCTATTAAAATAGGTTATTATTTTATAAAAAATGATTCTAAATTAGTTGATACAGTTAATGGATTATCCAAAAAGTGTAAACAAGTGGAAGTTATAAAGTTAAATGATACAAACTTTTTAAATTTAGCCAATTATGAATTTAATGATAATGTTTCATTTAGTTTTAGTTTTATGGGCAATACAGTTCCTAATTTTAAAAAATATTATCATATGCCATTATATTTTGAACATTTAGCAGAAATTAGTAAAGGGTCTAATAAATTAGGTGTTTTGAAAATGGATGTGGATAATTTAGGTTTGATATTATCTGAAGGTTTAAGAGAGGTTTATGGAAATAATTGTTCAATTTCAAGAATTTCTTCATTAAGTTCTCAATTGGATATGTTTTTTTCAGGATTTGTAAATAACATTGCATCTGATTTTAAAGTTTATTCAAAGGTTTTTGATAATGAAAAGTTTGATGAAATCAAATTAAATATTCAAAATGATAATAAATCAGAAGATGTAATTCATGTTTTTAAGCCAAAAGAAGAATTAAATGATAATGAAAAAAAGAAATTGGGAGAATATGCAATTCCAACAATTCATATAACTTATTCTGGAGGGGATGATTTATTAGTTTTAGGCCCTTATGATGATATCATTGATTTTGCAAGTAAATTGAGAAAGGAATTTAAGCAATGGACTGCATATAATCCTTCAATTGATTTATCTGCAGGGATAAGTATTGTAGCTCCTAAATTCCCTATTGGTAAAGCTGTTAATTTTTCTGAAAGTTATTTAGAAAGATCAAAATCTTGTGGAAAAAGTAAAATTACTTTATTCAATGAAGTTTTACCATGGGATAATAATCAATTTAAAAGTTTTGATGAAATTAGGAAATTTAGTTCATATTTAGAGAAACTTGTTATTGATGAAAAAGTATCAAAAGGATTTGTTTATTCATTGTTATTTGCATGGCAAAATTCATTTCAATATAATTCAAAGGTTATCAATGATGAAGATAAATGGGTTGATGAAAACTGCCATAAAAAAGAGTTCAATGGTTTTATTCCAAAATTTGTGTATAAATTAAGATTAATAAAAGATGATAATTTAAGGGATCGGTTCATGAAAAAGTGTAAATGTTTTATGCCATGGATTAAAATTCCTGTTTCATGGGTTAGCTTAAGATTAAGGTGATTAAATGACTAATAAGATAGTTGAAGTTACAAAAAAAATTAATAAGTTAAATAGTTTAAAAGAGTATAATGTTGATGATTTTGTTAGATTTGATGGTGATGTTGATATTTTAACTAGGCAGTTAAAAAATGATGACATAAAAACAACACAATTAAGAAAATTCTTCGCAGCAGTTAAAGAAATAAATTTAGAGACTAAAACTAAAAATTGGAATGAATTAAAAGTTAAATTTTTTTTATTAATGCCTAAATTGGCATATGCTAAAGGTAGAAAATTAATCAGTGAAGATTTTTATAAGTTATTAGAATCAGCAATGAATAAAGTACAATCTAAAGAGGATTTTAATAGATTTGTAGAATTTTTAGAAGCTATTGTTGCATTTTATAAAGCAAATAAACCACGTTCTTTATAGTGGGGGAATAAATATGGAAATTGAATTTAAAGGAAATATTATATTAAAAGGAAAAATTGTTTGTGATACTGGATTATATATCGGAGAATCTAATGATTCATTGGAAATTGGTGGGATTGATAGAATGGTTATGCGTGATAAAAAGACAGATTTGCCATATATTCCAGGTTCTTCATTAAAAGGAAAATTACGATCATTATTTGAATTATTTAATAAAGATTCTTTAAATAATATAAGAAGTGAAATGATTGATAGTAAAGATGTTGGTCCATGTAATTGTGGTAAATGCTTACCATGTAAAATTTTTGGATTCTCAAATGATAATGGTATTTATGAAGGTCCCACAAGAATTATAGTTAGAGATGCATTTCCAGATAATGAAACTAAAGAAGAATTTTGGAATGTCAATAACGATATTAATAGAGGTACAGAATTAAAAGTTGAAAATACGATTAATAGAGTTAAAGGATCAGCTTTTAATCCAAGACCTTCAGAAAGAATTCCAAAATCTTCGAAATTTGATTTTGAAATAGTATTTGGCATTTATTGTGATGAAGATAAAGAAAACTTTAAAGAAATATTCACAGCAATGAAGCTACTTGAAGAAAATTATTTGGGAGGTAGTGGCTCTAGAGGATATGGTCAGGTTCATTTTGATAATTTAACATGTTGTTTTAAATCTCGAGAGTGTTATATCTCAAATAACGCAGAAATTAGTCATTATGACATAGGTTTACTTTCTGAATTTGATATACAAGAGTTTAATTTATAAATATAGTTGGGATAAAAATGAAAATTGTTTATTTAGAACCTAAATCTAGATTCCCATTTTTATCATCAGATAGTTTGTATGGTGCAATAATTTATGCACTTTCAGAATTATTTCCAGATAAGTTAAATGATATTTTGCAAATGTTTAAAAATAAAGATGAAATTCCATTTAAAGTATCTTCGACTTTCCCATTTTTAAAAATTGATGATAATAAGTACATTAGATTTTATCCTAAAATAATTATTAATGATCCTATTTGTAAGGATATTAGTTTATTAAAAAAATTTAAAAAAATTGAGTTTATCGAAGAAAATATATTTTTAAATTTATTAAATGGTAATTATGATTATGGTCATGTTTTAGATAATATCGGTAATGAGTTTATTATAAATGAATATAATGAGAAATTTTTATTGACTTATGATTCAAATGAATTGTTAAACGATGGGTTTTTTTCTAAAGAAATTAACAACCATAATGTTATAAATAGAATTACTAATGAATCTGTAAATATATTTTATTCAGAGAATTATAGATTCAATGACAATAAAGGTTTATTCTTTTTAGTAGATTTTAATGATTCATCTTCAGAAAACTTATTTATTGCTGCTTTAAATTTTTTAAGAGATAGAGGTTTTGGAAAAGATATTTCAACAGGAAATGGTCATTTTGAGTTTATAATTGAAGATTATGATATGTTTAATAAGTTTAATAAAAGTTATTCCTATTTTGTAACATTATCCAGATTTATTCCAAATAAATTAGATTTAGAAAATATTTCTAAATTTGGTAATTCTTATTATGATTTAGGTTTGAAAAGATCAAGGGATACTTATGGCTTAAGGAAACAAACTAGATTTTTTAAAGAAGGATCTGTTTTCCCTAATTTTGCTAATATTTATGGTTCAGTAGTGGATACTAGTTCAAAATCTGTAGAAATTGGCTATGCATTTAACATTCCATATAATTTGGAGGATTAACATGTTTAATGATAATTCTGAAAACATTAAATTAGAAGTTTTTTCACCTGTTTTTATAGGAACTGGAAATGAATATTACTGTTCTGAATTTTATTTCATTAAAAGAAAAGGCATAACTAAATTATCAAGATCAAATTTGGATTTTATTGCTCGAAAACTTTATAATCTTGATTTTGAGTTATTTATGGATTTTTTGGATGTTTTAAAAAATGGTGATAATTTTAAAAATCAACGAAATAATGAAAAACCAAGAGGATTGCATAAATTTCTTTTAAATTCTGTTAAAACAGCTAATAAAAATTTGTATTTTAATTTTTTAAAAAATTCATTATATGAATGTAATTTATGTTATGGTAATGATATTGAAGATAAGTATAATATTGGTTGTATTAAAGAAAATATTAAAACAAAAAATGAATCTTATATTCCGGGGTCTTCAATTAAGGGAGCTATTAGGAATTCCATTTTATATTCTAAATTAAATTTGATTGATAAAAGGAATTTTGATGTTGAAAAACTAATTAAGACTCAAAATAAAAAGTTGGATAGTTTTATGCGAAATTTAAATTTTACAGATACATTTAATGGAATTAAAGAACCTGCTATTTATGGTGTTGAATCATTTGGAACTAAAAGAAATACTTTTACTTTTTTAGAAACAATTGATAGAGGTTCAATTTTAAAATTTAAATATTATAATTCAGCAAATCCTAATTTAGATAGAAAAACATCTAATTATGATATTGATGATATTTTTAAATGTGTCTATGATTTTTCAATGGATTTATTTGATGAAGAAATTAATTTTGCAGAAAAAAATGGATTATATGATCTTGAAGATTTTTATAATGACATTTATAAGTTAAATAGTATTGAAAGACCGTTTATTAGATTAGGACAGGGGTCTGGTGTTTTAGCAGTTAGTCAAATGTTAAATATTAAAAATTCAAGAAAATCTTTAAATGATTTCACTAAATTTAGGAATGATAATGGAATAGGTAAATTTTATAATTATGATTTTCCCAAAACTAAAAAATTAATTGTCAATTCAGACATGCCTTTAGGATGGGTTCAATTATCTAAAGATAATTAAGGGGGAAATATGGTTCAATGTCAAATAAAAAAGTTCTTGTTATGACTGTAGGAGGTTCTCCTAAACCTCTTATTTATTCTATTAATGAAATAAAACCAGATTTAGTTTATTTTATCCATACAAAAGAATCTTTCAAAAGTATTGATTTAATAATTCATGAAACGAAAGGTTATAGATATGTAAGAAAAGAATTAAAATTTCATGAAAGTTTGGATGAGGCTTACAAAGTATCTAAAGAGGTTCTTAGGAATTTGCACGATAGGGGTTTTGATAATATAACTATTGATTTTACGGGTGGAACTAAACCTATGGTAACTGGTTTAATTTTAGCTTCAACTGGTGATAAATATACCAACTCTTTTGAATATATTTATGTAGGTTCTAAAGATGAATCTGATTTGAAATCTAGAAATAAAGGTGGTGTTGGAACTGTTAAAAATGGTTTTGAATCTATAAAAATCCAATATGATCCTTATAAAACTTATGCTCTTTTAGAATTTAAAAGAGGTAAAAACTTTTTTAATCATTATCAGTTTGAAGCAGCTTTAAAAAATTTTGAAAATGCTAAATTAAAATTATCTGATTCAAATTTAAAAAAACAAGCAGAGTATTATATTAATTTAGTTAAATTTTATCAGTGTTGGGATATATTCAATAATAAAATTAAATATTATAATAAAACTACAAAAAGATATGAAAAATCTAAACTTCCAGTTTATTTAGAAAATGAAATTATTAATAATTGCCCTATAAATCTTTTAAAACATGACTTTGAGGATGTAAATGGATTTATTAATCAATTAGAAAATAATTTAAAGTTTTTAAAATTGAAAATTTTAACAGATGCTAAAGATTCCATGTTTTATTATCTTCCGGATTTATTGAATAATGCTTATAGAAAAATTGAAGAAGGTTTTTATGATGATGCTGTAGCAAGATTATATCGTGTTATTGAATTAATAGCTCAAATTAGGTTAAATGATTTTGGTTTAATAGATTTAAATAGATTTCAAACAAGTAAAATATTCCATATTAATAGAAATAATTTCAATAAAAAAACAGGAGATGATGTTAAATATTTGGTTGAATCTTTTGGAATTAATGATTATAAAAACAATAAGGATTCTTTTAAAGTTCATAAATCTCAAGCATATAATATATTGGAAAAATTAGATGATAATTTATCCAATCAATCAATAAAAGATAGGCAGCTGAATATTGCAGTAAATAAAAGAAATAATTCTATATTGGCTCATGGTTTAAATCCTATGAATAAAGATGATGCAGTTGATTTATATAAAAAAGTTTTAAATAATTCCAAATTATTTTATCCAGATATAGAAAAATATATGAAACTTGCAGAGTTTCCAAAATTTAGGTGATGGGAGAATAATATGAAAGTTGATATTTGCAGTCTTATGATTAAAACAGATAAAGAGATAAAAGTTCCTGCTAGTAAAATTAGAGGGTATATTGGAAATCAGTTTAAAGATAAATCTATATTACATAATCATTATGGTAATGAAAGATTTTTATATTCTTATCCATTGGTTCAATATAAAATTATCAATGGTCAACCTTTAATTTTAGGTGTTGGTGAAGGTGCTAAAGTATTAAAAGATATTTCTTCTGATTTATATGAGTTTAAATTAGATAAAAATTATTTAATTGAGGAAAAAATTATGCATGAAAAAGAATTTGATATCAATACATCTAATGAAGAGTTTCATTACAAATTTATAACTCCTTGGTTAGCACTTAACACACAAAATTTTAAAAAATATAAAAAAATGGATGACTGGAAGGAAAAGAAACTATTCTTAAACAAAATTCTTATAGGCAATATATTATCTATGGCAAAAGGTTTAGGAATTATTGTAAACCGTAGAATTTATGTTAAAACTCACTTAGAACCAGTTAGTGTTAATTATAAATCAGTTAAAATGCTTGGTTTCACAGGAGAGTTTAAAGTAAGATTTAAAATCCCTGACTACTTTGGATTTGGTAAAGGAGTTTCACAGGGTTTTGGATCTGTTAAACAAATTATTGACGAAGAGTAGGTTTCTATAAAAATGATGGTTATTGTAATGTATGATATTTCAGAAGATGCTCCAAGAAATAATCTTATAAAAAGATTAAGGTACTATGGACTTAGAAGAATTCAAAAATCAGTATTTTGCGGACTGCTGGAAATTGAAGAGCGATTTGAACTTGCTAGTGAGTTTGATTTTTACTTATCTTCAGATAAGGACAGTATAGTCCTTTTTCCAATTTGTGAATCATGTGTTGAATCCATATTAATTGAAGGGGCTCTGTCACTGCCGCAAAAAGAAGAATATGTATTTGTTTGAGGTGATTTTTAATGAAATTAGTTGTAGACGGTTTTGGGAAATCTGTTGCAAAAAGAGACAATCAAATTGTTATAAAAGAAAATGGTAAGGAAGTTGACTATTTCAGAGCAGAAGATGTATCTCAAATATTATTAACTGGAAAAGGTTCAATAACTTTTGATGCATTAACATTACTGGCTAATCATGATATAGACTGTGTATCAATAAATTGGAAAGGATATGTCGATTACAGATTAACTCCTCCAGAAAAGAAAAATGTGATAGTTAAAAAAGAACAATTTTTTGCATTGGCTGATAAAAGAAGCGGCCAAATAGCAAAAGCTTTTATCAATGCTAAAATTGAAAACCAAAAAGCAGTTTTAGGAACACTTGCAAAATCAAGGTCAAATGATAAATTTTTAACTGCACAAAGGGATAAACTGAATTATTATTTAGATAAATTAGATGGATTAAAAAAAGATACAAGTGATAATTTAAGAAGTAAAATATTAGGTTTTGAAGGACAAGCATCAGTTGAATACTGGATTGGATTTCAGCATGTTTTAGATGAAAAATGGGGATTTAACCTAAGAAGTGGTCGTGGTGCAACAGATCCTGTTAATTCCCTTCTTAATTACGGATATGCTGTTCTTCAAAGTGAAATGTGGAAATCCATATATTTGGCAGGTCTTGACCCGTACTGCGGTTTTTTACACTCTGACAGATATGGAAGAGCAAGTTTGGTATTTGATTTAATTGAAGAATTCAGACAGCAGATAGTTGATAAAACAGTTTTAGCTATTGTAAATAAAAATCAGGTTGATGTTGATGATTTTGAATTTGATGAAGGTCAAATCAGGATTCAGGATAAAGCTCGTAAACTATTAATAGCTAAAATAATGGATAAACTAAATTCTAAAATTAACTTTAATGATAAAAAAATGAGTTATGAGGATATAATTCTTTATCAGGGCAGATTACTTGGAAAATATTTGACAGGAGAAAAGAAAAATTATGTTGGATTTTCAAGAAGGTGGTGAAGATTGCCTAATTTTTCTTAAAATAATATTTTTTTATAACTAATTAATACTTTTTATTTTTTAAATAAATCAGTATTTTAGCTAGTTTTCGTTAGATTACTTTTATTATGTGGTTTTGATGAGTATGTTCTTATATTATATTAATTATTGCTTTAATTTTAGCTAGTTTTAATAGAAAAGTATTTAAATAATTTGTGCAATAATTTATATACAGAGGTTGGGTAAAGTAAAGTTCACAGAAACTGTCACTAAATACAAGTTTTTTGCATAAAAAAGTGAAATTTTGAGAAATTTTTGCGGCTATTGCAGAAAACCATCTATTAAAATAAGGATTGTGACTATTTATTTTTAATGAATTTATTATCCCCTGTTTTTTATTGCAGAAAACCATCTATTAAAATAAGGATTGTGACGAGTCAATGTTGAATTTTCTTTCGAAATTCTTTTTATTGCAGAAAACCATCTATTAAAATAAGGATTGTGACATCCTTAAGTTAGAAATAGCTGTTTCCAAAGAAATATTGCAGAAAACCATCTATTAAAATAAGGATTGTGACTGCTTCGAGGATTTCTGTAGGGTTTTTAGTGTTTAATTGCAGAAAACCATCTATTAAAATAAGGATTGTGACCAAAGTCTAATACTTTGTCATTATCGAACTTCTTTATTGCAGAAAACCATCTATTAAAATAAGGATTGTGACGTTACTTTTTACCTTGGTATGTACTAACATACCAAATTGCAGAAAACCATCTATTAAAATAAGGATTGTGACTTCACGATCACTAATTTCTCTAACTCTTTTCTTCATTGCAGAAAACCATCTATTAAAATAAGGATTGTGACCTCTCCTGTTGGAGTAATACATACACTAATTAAATGGAATTGCAGAAAACCATCTATTAAAATAAGGATTGTGACTTTCCCTCCAATACTTGAATGTATTCCTCTAATCTTCTATTGCAGAAAACCATCTATTAAAATAAGGATTGTGACTATTCTCGTTCTTAAAACATTCCTCTTCTTCGTTCCAAATTGCAGAAAACCATCTATTAAAATAAGGATTGTGACACATCATAAACATTTCCTTTAATATGCTTATTAATATTGCAGAAAACCATCTATTAAAATAAGGATTGTGACGTTATCTGTATAATTATAGCCATAATTGTCCATTTTATTGCAGAAAACCATCTATTAAAATAAGGATTGTGACACTATA
>OLPI01001859.1_pt1 | contig 17828 bp, 16 predicted proteins | sample 1672361 | NCBI WGS metagenome assembly OLPI01 (sample SAMEA3136675, study PRJEB25190) | human gut metagenome
CTGTTCACGTTCGCCGCTTGCTCCTGCGCGGTCATTCTTGTGAAGATTTTAAGGTTCTTTTTGCTATTCTTCGTAGCAATACAAATCAACGTGTCTTGCAATATCGCGAACCGATCCAGTGCGAATCGAACTGGATCAGCGAGCGAACGAATTGAACCTGAATGGGGGATCTATGTCTCAACTTGCGCATGCTGCTCGTGACACCTGGTCAAGCAAATGGGCATTCATCTTGGCTGCAGCCGCTTCTGCGGTCGGCTTGGGTAATCTGTGGCGCTTCCCGTATCTGGCGGCGAAGTATGGTGGCGGTATGTTCTTGCTCACCTACTTGGTGCTCGTGTTCACCTTTGGCCTGTCGCTTCTGCTTGTCGAGATCGCGCTCGGTCGTAAGACGCGCCAGTCTACCATCGGCGCGTTCAAGCTGTTCGGCAAGAAGTATGCCTTCATTGGCATCCTGGCTTCGCTTGTTCCGTTCATTATCACGCCGTACTATTGCGTGATCGGTGGTTGGGTGGCGAAGTACGTTGGTGCGTATTTCTTCGATCCCGCAACCATGATCGGCGATGGCGGTACGTACTTCTCTAGCTTCATCACCAGCAGTTTTGAGTCGTATATCTGGCTCTTCATCTTCATGGCCATCGTGTTCTTCGTCGTGTCGCGCGGCATCAAGGGCGGCATCGAGAAGGCTAACCTGATCATGATGCCAGCGCTTATCATCATGACGGTCATCCTGGTTGTCTACACGCTCTGCCAGCCTGGCGCGCTCGATGGCGCTGCCTATTATCTGGTGCCCGATTTCTCTGCGTTCTCGATAGAGCTCGTAGTTGCGGCGCTGGGGCAGATGTTCTTCTCGCTGTCCATCGCGATGGGCATCATGGTCACCTATGGCTCCTACATGAAGCAGCGCGACTCGCTCACTTCGAGCGCGATCCGTGTTGCGGGCTTCGATATCGGTGTTTCGTTCTTGGCGGGCCTCATGATCGTGCCGGCGGCATTCGTTGCGCTGGGTTCGCCTGAGGCGGTTACCGAAAATTCCGGCCCCGGTCTCATGTTCATCGTGTTGCCGCAGATGTTCGCATCGTTTGGCGATTTCGCACCCGTTATTGGCGTGCTGTTCTTCTTGCTCGTTATCTTCGCAGCGCTCACCTCGGCGATCTCGCTCATGGAGACTTGCGTTTCGATCATGCATGACGGCGCGAAATGCTCGCGCAAGAAGGCAACTGTGCTCACGTTCGTGATCATCGGTGTTGCGGCCGTGTTCGTGAATCTGGGCTACAACGGCCTTTCGTTCATCGAGCCGCTGGGTGCCGGCACTTCGCTGCTCGACTTCTTCGACTTCATCTCGAACACCATCATGATGCCGATCGTGGCGTTCCTGACCTGCATCTTCGTTGGTTGGTGCATCAAGCCGAAGATCATCGAGGAAGAGATCATGACCTCTTCGCCATTCCGCTGGCGTGCGGCATGGCGCATCATGATCAAGTACATCGCGCCCATCCTGATCGCGATCGTGTTCATCTCATTCCTCGCGCAATTCCTCGGCTTCATGACCATCTAGCCGAGCGAAAGAGCGGATGCAACGTAGCAACGCATGCGCAGAGCGGTCAGGGTAAAGCAAAACCCTGGCCGCTTTTTTTGTATCTGGCCTTCGCCTTTAAGAAGCTAGTAAAAAAGAAAGCCCCTTTTGAAGCATGAGGATGCACGTTGTTTATAGTCTGGTCCGATTGTCAATGTTATTTGATATGATATTCACATTGAATTCTTGATTATGGAAATTGCTGCTTAATGACGAATAATGACAAAATACTCGTAGCTAGATCGTCAATGCCTCCTTTTGAAGAGTATTGCGAAGAAGTCAAAGAGCTATGGGATTCTCACTGGTTAACGAACAAAGGCGTTAAGCATCGCCAATTCGAGAATAATGTCAAAGAGTATCTCGATGTCGATCAATTGCTGTTATTCGTCAACGGCCATTCAGCGCTCGAGTGCATTTTGGAAACTATGGACTTGGGAAAAGATGGTCGTAACGAAGTTATTACTACCCCTTTTACCTTTGCTTCAACCACTCACGCGATCGTCCGAAAAGGACTCAAGCCCGTTTTCGGCGATATTCGCAAAGATGACTATACGCTTGATCCAGATAAGATCGAGGGCCTTATCACAGAAAGAACTTGTGCCATCTTGCCCGTACATGTTTATGGGAACATTTGCAGCGTGGATCGCATTCAGGAGATTGCGGACAAGCATGATCTTAAAGTTATCTATGATGCAGCGCATGCATTTGGAGTGAAGAGGAACGGCGTGGGTATTGGCAATTATGGAGATGCCTCCATGTTCTCCTTCCACGCTACCAAGGTCTTCAACACGATAGAGGGCGGCGCAATCGCTCATGCAGACGAAAGCCTTTCTAGTAAGTTAGCTCAGTGGCGTAATTTCGGAATCGCTTCCGCGGAAGACGTGGTGTACGTTGGGGGAAACTCCAAGATGAATGAATTCGCGGCAGCTATGGGCTTATGCAATCTTCGTCACGTCGATAGTGAAATTGCAAAACGAAAGATCATTGCTGAACGGTATTTCCAAAACTTGAAAGACGTTCCAGGAATAACGATAACGATTCCTCCCGATAACATTCAATCAAATTATGCCTATATGCCCGTATTGATCGACCCTGATGTGTGCGGCGTTTCGAGGGACGTTGTGTTCGAAGAGCTTGCAAAGAACAATATCGCTGCGCGTAAGTATTTCTATCCTTTAACAAGCGATTTTGCCTGTTATACCGGCATGTTTCCTTCTAGTGAAAGTGCAACGCCTATAGCGAAAAAGGTTTCGGACCAAGTTCTTTCTCTGCCAATTTATGCAGACCTCGCTATCAGCGATGTGGATCGCATATGCGACATAGTCATTAGTAGTTCTTCTTCGGTTTCACATTAACTAGAACTTCAGCATATTTCCTCCTCAAGCTGATAGACTAAGCTTATGGGTCGAGACCAACGCAAACATAAAGCATATCTTCTTAATGATGAGATGCGCTACGAGGTTGCTGAGATTCTACGTCAGGAAAATCTTGAAGCGGCGAATCGTAAGGGCGAACCAGTTGAATTTCAGGAAACCTTTTATACCCGATTCGGAAAACGAGCATTAGATATCACCTTTTCTGGTATTGCCTTATTGGTCACACTCCCAATAAATCTTGTTTTACTTGCTGGCACTGCTCTTGATGTTGGTAGGCCTATTTTCTTTTCTCAAAAGCGCGTGGGTAAGAACGGCAAGCTGTTTAATTTAGTAAAGTTTCGAAACATGACGAATGATGTTGATGAGAATGGCGATCTTTTGCCTGCAAAAGATCGGGTGACCAAATTCGGCTCTTTTGTGAGAAAAACTTCGCTCGATGAATTGCTGAATTTCTGGAGCGTGTTCAAGGGAGATATGTCTTTGATAGGGCCGCGACCTTTGACCACGAAAGCTGCACAGAAGTTCACAAAAAGGCATGCGTCGAGAAATCTAGTAAAACCTGGTCTCGAGTGTCCTATTCGGGGCGTAGCCAATGCTCAGGAATGGGAGACACGTTTTGAACATGATGTTTGGTATGTTGAGAATGTGTCTTTTCGTACGGATCTGAAGCTCATGCTCGATCTGTTACTCGTTGTAGCTGACAAGAAACAAACTGAGGTCAGATGGTCACGGGGGACCCTTCATGGGGTATGACAAAGAGGGAAGAGCTTTAGCTTTAGAGGATGTTCCGGAAAAGGTCCTTGATGAAGTGCTGAAGGAGCACGGCGTTTATCCTGATGGAGGAGAATATGCCTAAGGTATTGCTTGCGAACCACTATGAAGAACCAGCCTTCAAGCTCCTCGAATCTCTGTTGCCATCAGAGTTCAGTTTGTCGCAGTTGGATGCGGAAGACGCCCAGGAGCTCAAGAACAAGATCGTTGATTGCGATTACCTGATAGCAAGCGGTCGCCTTAAGCTTGATCGAGAGGTGCTGAGCTGCGGACAGAATCTGCGAATGATCGCACGCACGGGGGTAGGGCTTGACAGCATAGACCTAGAGGCGCTGGAAGAGCTCTCTCTTCCCTTATATGTGAGCGAAGGTGTGAATGCTGAGAGTGTTGCTGAGCATACGATTCTTTTGATGTTGGCTGCTTTGAGGAATTTTGAAGAGGTTGCATCTTCAACCAAATCGGGAGAATGGTTAAAACGCACCTGGGGATTGAAAGCTCGTGAACTTGCAGGGAAAAAGGTATTTATAGCCGGGCTGGGGAATATTGGACGAAAAGTCTTGCAGCTTTTAAGCCCCTTTGGTTGCGAGGTGGATGGCTCCAACCGTCTGAACAAGAGTTCTTTGCCAAAAGGCATGTTAGAAGCTGATATCGTATCTCTCCATTGTCCCCTTACGAACGAGACCAAGCATCTTCTTGATGCTGAAACTATCGCACAACTCAAACCGGGCTGCATCGTGATCAACACAGCTAGAGGCGGTCTGATCGATGAAGCTGCTTTGGTGGATGCTCTTCGTTCGGGTCAAATCGGCTATGCCTGTCTTGATGTGAGGGAAGAAGAGCCTCCTTCTCCGCTAGCGCTCTCTCATGAATTGAATAATGTAATTCTCACCCCGCACGTTGGTGGTATCACTAATGAGTCTTTTACTCGAATGCTCAATAATGCCGTTGAGTGCATAGTTGCATTCGATAAAGGCGATTTAGCCTCTATTGACTCAAGAAGGGTCAGTCTTTTCAAATGAAAAATCTTACAGATATCTTGATCGATCACTTATTTTCGCTTAGTGATGAAATTCGCTCGACCGACGAATACGATAAAGCTGTTGCTCTTGCGCTTCTCGATTATATTTCTGTTACCCAGGCAGGCTTTGCGGATCTTAAAGCTCATGATGAATTTGAAGAAACCTTGTCTTGCATGCTCTTAGAATCCCCTGAGTCTTGTGCGATGGTTCTAGGCATTGCTGCTCATCGGCTCGAACTTGATGATGGGTATCGATCTGGTGGAGTGCATATCGGAGCTCCTGTCTTGAGTGCTTGTTTTGCTTCTTGTCACGATGTCTCATGGAAGCAATTGGTTGCGGCTGTCGTATGTGGATACGAACTTGCAGGCATCTTAGCAAGGATTATGCAACCGACTCATAAGCGAAAGGGCTTTCATGTTTCGGGAACCTGCGGGTGTATGGGTGCCGCAGCAGCTCTCGCCTTCTTGGATCAGCAGGATAGAACCCAGCTAAAAAGGGCATTGTCAGTAGCAGCAGGAATGGCATCAGGTCTTCTTGAGATGCAGGAAGATGGGTCAGAGTTAAAGCCCGTTACGGTTGGCAATGCTGCTTCTAGTGCTGTGATGGCTACGCGGTTGGGGACTACAAAACTACGCTATCCCGCAGATGCTATTGGTGGGGCAAGAGGACTTGTCGCTTGTTTGGAAGGAAACAGTGCGCGCATAGAAGAAGTGAAAGCAGCTGATCTGTTACAGGGGACTCCCGTTATTCAAGAGGTCTATAGGAAGAAGTATCCTTCGTGCAGACATAGCCACTCTGCTCTTGATGCAGCACAGATCATCTCTTCGAGATCTGGTGTTGATCCGAAGGAGATCGAAAAGATCCAGATAGACATTTATGAAGATGCAATCAAGGGGCACGATCTGAAGAAAATATCCAGTCCCTCTCAGGCTATGATGAGCACGCCATTTTGTGTTGCAACCATGTTTGTGAGGGGAAGCGTAGGCCTTGATTCTTTTAGCGAGGCATCTTTTGAGAGCAGTGAAGTAGATCGAATAATGCACCTCGTAACGATGAACCGTGATGAGAGACTTTCCAGCTTGGCTCCAAAAGCTCGTGGTGCCAGAGTTGTTGTAAAGCTAGCTGATGGAGCGGAATTCGAAGAAGAGGTGCTCTTTCCAAAAGGCGAACCTGAAAACCCCCTTACTGATGAAGAGCAGATGGACAAGGCCCTTTCGTTGCTTTGCTTTGCTGGTTGGAAGTGGAGTGAAGCTAGTGAATTTGCTAAGATATTGCTATCGCTCAAGCGGTTGCCATTTGCGCAATTAAGGGCGAACCTTTTGAAGGGCTGCGGTAGAGCTTAGCAACATAGAATCGTTCGCCGCAACAGAGAAAGATGCTTCAATGACCAGTATGGATGACACAAGGAAATTCCTTGAGAGGATTGGTCTTCCGGGCGGGGACGATTACGACTTAAAAGAGAGTCCGAAGCGTTTCAGCGATGGCGCACAATACCGTTTTGAGGTCCCCGGCATTCAGGGCCCTTCTGCCATGAAGGCTTTGCTAGAGCAACTCCAAGAGTATGGTATTGCGATCCATCGAGTAACCCAAACCAAAGGGATAATGACCCTGCTCGATCGTGAAATAGAGCAGATGGTCGAGTTGGCTCAGCAGCATCAAACGCAACTTGTCCTTGCTATCGGCCCTCGTGCTACAACAGATACTTCTGCTTCGGCGAAAACCGAAGAAGGAAAGCGCATAGGCTATCGCTTGCGTGGACAAGAGCAGATCATGCGAGCTATAGAAGAGGTCAAGCGAGCTGCTAAACTTGGCGTGCGAGGCTTTCTTGTTTATGACGAAGGATGCTTGTTCGTGCTCAACAAAGCACGAGAAATGGGAGAGATACCCTCGGATTGTCATTTCAAGATGTCCGCTCATGCGGGAGTGTCAAACCCAGCATCGGCAAAGCTCATGGAGACGATAGGCCTTAATTCGCTCAACCCCGTAAGGGATATCCAGCTCCCTATGCTTGCATCTATACGACAAGCAATCGATATCCCTATCGACATCCACACAGAGAACCCCAAAAGCTCAGGTGGGTTTATCAGGCACTACGAAGTTCCAGAAATGATACGTGTAGGCGCTCCTATCTATCTGAAAACTGGTGGAAGCGTGGCTGCTAATCATAGTTGGGACACTACTGAACTTCAGGCGCGGCAGCGAGCGAAGCAAGTGGCTTTGGTGCAGCGCATGATCGATGAATATTATCCTGAAGCTGTCGCTTCACCAAAGGGCTCTATAGCTTGGGATTGATTGCATGAAAAGCACAGCCCTTGTTTTAGGCGGCACTGCTGCCCATATTGCGTTGCTCAACGAGCTTAAAGCTCGTAACTACTACACCATTCTTGTGGACTATTATCCAAACCCAGTGGCAAAGCCGTATGCTGATCTTCACATCCAAGAAAGCACGCTTGACGCAGATAAGGTCGTAGAGATTGCCCAGCAACACCAGGCGGATCTAGTTATTAGCGCTTGTGTTGACCAGGCAAACGTGGTCGCCAGCTACGCCATGGAGAAGCTGGGAAAAACGCCCCCGTATTCTTATGAAATAGCTCAACGGATAAGCAATAAAGGCGATATGAAAAAGGTCATGCTAGAGCAGGGTATTCCTACTGCTCGTCATATCTATCTCGATGGCCTTGAAGACGAAGATATTTCAAATCTTCATTTTCCCGTTGTGGTGAAGCCAGCAGATTGCTGCGGAGCCGCAGGAGTCAAGAAGTGCGATAACAAGACACAGCTCGAACAGCATTTGCCTTTTGCGATCGAATGCAGTCGCAACAATCTTGCGGTCATCGAAGAGTTCGTAGAAGGCGTGGAAATAAGCGCATACTGCTTTGTGAGCGAAGGAAAGGCAAAAGTGCTCGCTACTGCCGAGCGCCTGAGCGTAATAGATGGGGATAAAGAAGTAATAAAATGCTATGGAACTATCATGCCTTCATCGCTTTCCGAATCAACGGTGCGCGTTATTGAAGGAGCTGCAACCAAGGTTGCTCAAGCATATGGTCTAGATAATACTCCTCTTCACATCCAGGCGATCGTCGATGCTTCGTACGGTCCAGCTGAAAACAACGAAGCTTCTGACAGAAACGGCGTGAACATCATAGAGTTTGCACCGCGCGTAGGAGGAGGCTTGAGCTACTGGACCATCCGTGAAAAAACAGGCTTTGATATCATCTCAGCCACGGTTGATTCATGGGAGGGCAAGCTGGTAGAAGCGCATCTTTCTGATGCTCCTGTTACGCAAGCAATACATCTGATTTACGCAGAACCTGGCGAATATGATCATATTGAAGGAATGCAACAGATCATCGAGGATGGTTATGCACAAGTGATTTTCCCCTACAAGACAAAAGGTATGGAAGTAGCAGATGAAACCGCTTCTGCGGGCAGAGTTGGTGCTGTTGTTGTTAGCGGCGCAACAGGTGATGAAATCCTTGATAAGCTAACGAATGTCTTTTCGACGATCAGTGTGCGAGATAATCACGGAAACGACCTCATGCGTCGCGACCTGTTGCTAGGTGAAGAGGAAATGGACTCATATAAGAGCAGAAAAGCGATATAAGGGTAATTACATGAGACATCATCAATACAATCCACATTTCAAGTTCTATCGTGATCCTATCGATTTCAATAAGTACACAGATAGAGAGCTCCTTCAGTATTGCCTAGGGGCAACTATGTATATGCCTGGCACTAAAGATTTCGCAGAACAAATTATTGCCCGCAGGCGCCCGGGCCTCACTTCCATGGTTATGTGCTTTGAAGATGCTTGTCCTGAAGAAGACGTTCCAGCTGCAGAGCATAATGTTGTCGTATTACTCAATACGCTCAATGAGGCGCTCGACAATGGGCGGTTGCGCTATGAGGATCTACCGCTCATCTTCTTCCGTGTTCGCAATCATGAGCAGTTCGATCATTTTGCTTCTCTATTACAGCCAGAGCATGCTCGCTTGATCTGCGGCATCAATTTTCCAAAGTTCAATGCTCTCAATGGCGAGCGATACATGAGCCAGTTGGTTGCGCTCAACGAAAAGCTGGGTGAAGTAATCTATGGCATGCCAATTTTGGAGGATAGGGAGATCGCTTTTCTCGAAACGAGACAGGATCAACTCTTAAGAGTAAAAGAGATCCTCGATAGGCATAAAGAGCTGATTCTGAACGTTCGCGTAGGTGGTACGGATTTTTCTAGTTGCTTTGGTGTTAGACGTGGAGTGAACTATACGATCTACGACATCATGCCCGTCCGTGATTGCCTGTCAGATATCCTTAATGTTTTTTCTCGCAATAACGACTACACCGTTTCAGGTCCAGTGTGGGAATACTTCCGAGCTAGCAAGGAAATGAAGTTCAACCCTGAACTGCCTTCTTTTAGCTTGCAGGATACCTTGCTGAAACGCAGCCCAGTAGTAAATGATGTAGTCGATGGATTGATGCGCGAATTGGTTTTGGATCAGGCTAATGGTTTCATGGGGAAGACCTGCATTCATCCGACGCATCTGAACTATATCAATGGAATGCTGGCAGTAACCAAGGAAGAGTTTGAGGATGCGGATCAAATAATGCACACGAGTGCTGGTGTGATCAAGGGAAACAAGGGCATGAACGAAATCGGTCCTCATAAAAGCTGGGCAGAACGTATCTCTAAGCGAGCACTTGCTTATGGCGTAATAGGTAGTGAAGCGGAGTATCTTGATCTGTTCGATCATGCTGAAGGATAAAGCCAACGATGAAGATACTTGAAGTTCCCATACAGCCCTCTGATATAGATTCTTTGAGCGTAGGTGAGTCCGTTGTAATAAAGGGAGACATCCTTGCAGGCAGGGATGCAGTTCTTCCTAGGCTGTGCGAGCTGATTCGGAGAGATGAGGTCGAAAAGCTGGGCATAACGCTAGAGGGTGGCGTGGTTTTCCATACTGCAGTCAGTCCAGCAGGAATTGGTCCAACAAGTAGTAATAAGGTTGAAATAGAAGGAAGCTTTGAAACGCTGTCTCAAGCAGGCATCCGCATCCATTTAGGGAAAGGCGCCATATCTCCAGATACGGTAAATATGCTTGCGCGAGAGCATTCCTGCTTTGCCGTTATCCCTCCTGTTACTGCGCTTTTGAAAGATCGAACGCTCGATCAAAGGGTAGCAGGGTTCCCAGAACTTGGCATGGAAGCTCTACACGTTCTCGAATCGCAAGGCTACCCGGCCATCATTGCTGCAGTGAACGGAAAAAGCGTCTTTGGGGAGACTGGTGAATGATGGCATCATATCAAGCTGTAGTTGAAGGTGTTGCTGAAGCAGTCGTTACAGCTGGAAGCACGTTCACGCCCGATAAGATACGTGCGTATGAGAGAGCGCTTGAGGCAGAGACAAACCCTAATGCTCGCTGGGCGCTCGAACAGCTAATTGAGAATAGTAAGATTGCAAGCCAGAAGCGAAGCCCACTCTGCGATGACACGGGTATACCGCATTTGTTTCTAGAGGTTGGAAAAAACCAGCACATTGGCCCTAAGTTGATGGATGCGATCAATGAAGGAGTGCGTTTGGGGTTGAGGACGCTGCCAGGTCGTCCAATGGCTGTTCGTGGGGAAGGAGATGTGCGGCTGGCTCAATCAGATGGCATGTTCCAGGACCCTGGCATGCTCGATTCTGCTCCGCCCGCGATTCGTTTTGTTGAAGATGATACTCTTACTCTGACGGTGCTCATGCACGGTGGTGGTCCTGCTATACGTGGCCAGGTGTATCGCATCTTCCACAAGCATGATGCCGAGGTTGTGAAACAAGAAATCATCGGTTGGGCGGTAAATGCAACATCGGAGTTAGGGTGTACACCTTGCACCTTAGCTATAGGTATTGGTAGAAGCCATTATGAAGCTGCCGAATTGGCCTTAGAGGCGCAAGTTGATGGAAACTACGATGTTCAGTCTGATTTTGAACGCGCGATAACAGATGGCGTAAATGCTGCAGGGTCTGGTGCTTTGGGGTTAGGTGGAAACACAACCGTGCTAGGCACATTCGCCAAGATCGGTCCTGCGCGTGCAAGTGGCGTTCGTATAGTCTGTTTACGCCCTTGTTGTTGTTTTGAGCCAAGGATCGCAAGGGTTGATTTGAAGGAGATCTGCAATGATAAGAGATAATGTGATCGACCCAACAGCGACGATCTATCAAGTTTCGAACGTTGTAAAAAGCGAGATACGGGCTAATTGTGTTATTGCGGATGACTGCGATCTCGTAGACGTTTTTATGGATGAATATGCTGAATTAGGAAGAAGGAATCACGTTCGCAAATCACGAATCGGTCGTGGCTCTTATACGGGAAGCAACGCCGTGATCAAGAATTGCATCATTGGGAATTACTGCAGTATGGCATGGAATATAAGTCTTGGCGGTAGGTCTCATGATTATACGTCTGCCTCAACATACACTAGTGCATGGTGGAAGAAAGTGTTTGCCGTTGATGTCCCCGAGACGCGTCATGACCTCGGAATCTGCACCATTGGAAATGATGTTTGGATAGGCGCTGGTGCGAATATCGTTTCTGGTGTTACTGTTGGTGACGGTGCGGTAATAACTGCGGGAGCGGTTGTGGTGAAAGATGTCGAACCCTATGCGATTGTTGCTGGAGTGCCTGCTAAAACCATAAAATATCGCTTTCCTGAAGAAGTGCGTGCAGGATTGTCTCAACTTGCCTGGTGGAGTTGGGATCCTAAGAAGATTGCGCATCTTGCCCCTTTGCTTAACGCTGCCGATCTTGACCTTGATAAGCTTGAAGAAATCCACAAAGCATCAAAGCAATATGATGAGGCTTTGAACAACTGATGGGATATATATGGGCTTGAAAACTTTGATAAGGTCGTATTGTCCGAATATTCCCTTCTTGCGTAGGTCGATGTCCGCTGCCAAGGTGCGTTCGCTAAAGGTTATCCAATTGCCTGAAGAACAGATTTGCAAGGCGGAGAACAGTGAGGCTGAAAAAGCCAGAGTGGTTGCCTCCTTAAGGGGAAGATGGAACGCTCAATATGACAAGGTTGTTGGTATGGCTCAAGAGCATTATTCGAAGGCCGACCGCATACTTGATGATGGTGAGCTGCAAGATATTCTGTTCTGCTTCTTCGCATACGGATTTAATCCTGATGAATATCTGAGCTATGGTTTGAAGGCGGCGAATCTCGAGAAGCGTCTTTCGTATATCTCGAGCCGCGATACGAACATTATTGTCTATAGCCTGAACGACATTGTGGATATAGACCTCTTTTATGACAAATGGAAGACGTATGAGAGGTTCGCTGAATACTACCAACGAAGCGCTATGTTGATTGACAAAGAAAGCGATTACGCTGCTTTTACCCGATTTATTCAAGCGCATCCGAAGTTTGTTAAGAAAGCAGTTCGGCTTTCGAAAGGCCAGAGCGTAGCGCTGGTCGATGCCACGGGGGCCGACGATCCTTCAGCACTGTTCGCAGAACTTCTCGAAGGAGGCAGAACCATTCTGGAAGAGCCGATCGTTCAGTCCGATCTAATGTCAAAACTGAACGAGACATCGGTCAATACTGTTAGGTGCATCACGCTCAAAACTAATGAAGGTGCTGAGGTGCTCTATACCTTTTTAAAGGTTGGACGAAAAGGGTCCTTTGTCGACAACGGAGGGGCTGGTGGGTTGCTCGTTGGAATAGATAAAGAAACGGGCATGCTCATCACTGATGCGCGTGACGAATTTGCTAACGCATATCCCTCTCATCCTGATCATGGATATGATTTCAAAGGCTTGAAGCTTCCTGAGTGGGATAGCTTGATAGAATTGACGAAGAGTATCTCAGCGGGCATTTCTGGCATCTCGTATATCGGATGGGATTTTGCTCACACGGAACATGGCTGGATAGTCGTGGAAGGTAATGGGGGGAGTCAGCTCATAGGGCCCCAAATTGTTTTCCAAGAAGGCATAAAACAGCATTTCCTTGATATTGCAGAAAGCGCTGAAGCAGTTATTCCTCTGGTGCTGTAAAGTTATAAAGGTTGATATGGGTGTCAATTACGATGTACGTCAATAAACTGCGAGGCATTAAAGGATGAATATGGCTGATATTAGCGTGATCGTACCCGTTTATGGGGTCGAGCCTTATTTGAAAGAATGCCTCGATAGCATTATCAATCAGACGTGTAAAAGCTTGCAGATAATTCTCATTGATGATGGTAGCCCTGATAATTGCCCAGGAATAATCGATGAATATGCTCAAATAGACGAACGCATAGTGGTCGTCCATAAGAACAATGAAGGTGTTTCAGCTGCTAGAAATGACGGCATCGCTTTGGCCAATGGAGCATACGTATTCTTTTGCGATAGCGATGATTGGCTACCTGCTTCTGCTCTTGAAAACATGCTCAAAGAAGCGCTGGAATATGATGCGGATGTGGTTATTGGTGATTATACGGAAAAGAGCGCAAATGGCGACCGAGAAGTCGTTATGTTTTCGAATTCCTTTAGGACGGATAAATCTGAATCAATAGAGGCGATACAAAAAGCCATCTTCAATAAAGGAAGAGCAAACTATAAAACAGCCGACTTCGATCACGCTCATGGGCTAGGGGCTCCTTGGCATCATTTGATAAGAAAAGGCCTTATCGATGAGCATGATCTGAAGTTTGATTTGAATGTAAAAGGCCTATTTGATGACGGCTTGTTCATGCTCAACGTTTTCGAGTATGCAGAACGCGTTGCTTATATCAGTGTTTCAACCTACTGCTACAGAATCGTAGACACATCGATAACGCATGGATTCAAGTCTGATATCATGCAGCGATATTCAAACGTCTTTTCTGCTCTTGAGAAATTCATGTCTGATACCGATAAAGATGAGGATTTCAGAAGGGCATATTACGTAAGGGTTTATGCGTACTTGAATAAATCGATGGACGTTTATTTCCTGAATGCCAACAACAAAAAGTCAAAAAAAGAGCGATACAATGAGTTTCGAGAAACGCTTAAAAGCGATCCGTACAAAACTGCTCTCAAAAAAATGGATGTATCTGCATTGGGCTACAAAAGAAGCAAGCTTCTCGTGCGCCTTTTGCAATACGGATTTCTTCGCGCCTATTGGATGATCAAATCTCATTAGGGGTTCAATAAATGTCCCATGTTTATTGTGATACTTTCTTTAATGGGTCAAAGAAGATTCTGAATTAGTCGAGGCGTTGAAGTGGGAAGATCCATAAAGAAAAACTTCATCTACCAGTCTGCTTATCAGATTGTACTCATCGTCGTTCCCCTGGTAACTACCCCTTACCTTTCTCGTGTGCTGGGTCCTGATCAGATAGGTGTTTTTTCAGTTACTCAGGCCATAACGAACTATTTTGTTATGTTTGCAATGCTGGGCATGTCTTCTTATGGTGTTCGCGCTATATCAATGTGCAGAGACGATCGACAAAAGCGCTCCAGAACGTTTTGCAGTGCATTCGCTGCGCAGCTCATTACTAGTTCTATAGCTCTGGTCGTCTATTTGGGCTATACGGCCTTTATAACGGAAGGTGGGTTGCTCGTTTGCTTGCTTTGGGGTCTATGGGTGCTCTCTTGTTTGTTTGATATAACATGGCTCTTCTTTGGTGTCGAAGAATTCAAAATGCCCACAATACGTGCGACCGTGACGCGGCTTGTGGGTTTGGTTGTCATCTTGCTGTTCGTGAAAAATCCAGATGATCTGTGGATATATGTATTGTCTATCTCGGGAATGTTCTTAGCCAATCAGCTCTTGCTTTGGCCCTTTGTCAAACGCTATGTTTCTTTCGTTAAGGTTACTGGCAAAGAGGTGCTTTCTCATATTTTGCCGAGCGCGCGGCTTTTGATCCCTGCGATAGCAATAAGCCTTTACACGACCATGGACAAGATCTTGGTTGGTGGTGTTTCCGGTATGGTTCAGGCAGGTTTTTTCGAGTACTCAGAAAAACTTGCCCGCATGCCCACTACGGTCATAACGGCCATGGGGACCGTCATGCTGCCTCGGATGGCCGCAATGATCAGCGCGGGAAAAGGAGAAGAGTCTGTCCGTCTGTTGGGCAGGTCTATTGATGTTATGCTTGCCATGGCAATGTTGTTCTGCTTCGGGATCATTGGCATAGCTAATGATTTTTCCATTATTTTCTTGGGGAGTGATTTTGCATCATGCGCCCCTATCATGGCTATACTCGCCATCTCCATTCCCATAATATCGATTACGAATGTTCTTGGCCGTCAATACCTGGTGCCTCATCAGCAGGACAATCAATTCGTTATTTCTGTGTGCTGTGGAGCAGCTGTTAATTTGATACTTTGCATTTTCCTTTTGCCGCCTTTGGGCGCATTGGGAGCAGGTATTTCAGTGCTTGCTGCCGAGTCTACCGTGCTGTTGGTGCAGTGGGTGTTCGTTCGGGGCAAGCTCCCGCTTCTAAAATGGGTGATAAAGTCATTACCGTATGCGGGAATGGGCCTTGTTATGATGTTGGTGCTGTTCTTCGTTAGCAACGAGCTTAATAGCATAATGGCGCCGTCAGCAATCATGCTGGCTATAGAAGTTGTAGTTGGGCTGGCGGTCTACGGAGTGTTGTTTCTGGGGTATCGGGCATTCAAGCGGGCAAAAGCCTGATGAAATTAAGGGGTTACCGGGAAGACGAGAGGTTTTTTGTGTGCCCGAAACCCTTTTCTAAATAGCGATCATTCAGTGCCTTGAGCAGATCCGTTCCAAGCGACAGTATGAATATGTTGTAATAGAATTCGATCAAGAAACTGTCGAAAAAAGCATTCAAGGTTATGAATGCGAAAACGAAGAGCATAACCCTGTTTCCTGCTTGTGCAAACCGATAAAGCAGCACTGCCAAAGCAATCACAAGACAGACAAAGAAGATAACTCCAAAATGCATGAAGATGTTTGCGAAAGAGTTGTCGATATATGTGATCGGACCTTCGGTCTTTTCCACCCAGTCACTCGTTAGTCCATTTCCGCGCCAATCGATATCTTGTCCAAACCAAGACATGCCGAACGTCTCAAACGTTCTGTGACTGATAGATAAACGATGGCTGAAGATGTTGTTCAGGAAATCCCAGAATGGAGCAGGTGTATAGAAAATCATCATCGCAATCGAGACAATAGCTACAACAGGAATGAGGGCCGCCCAAGCTCTGGACGCTTTTTGCGAAAGAGGATTGGCCCGAAAAAGCCAATGGGGGAGGAAAGAGCAAGCTACAACGAACAACGTAAGGATAAGGGCGTTTCTGGTATCAGTGAGGAAAAAGACCAAGGCAGCCAGCCCAATGATGGAGATCGAAAGAAGACCCGAAAAGTGACCCTGTTTGAGATAGAACAGGATAAGCGTGCCAAAGAAGATGAAGTGCCCCAAATAGGTGGTGTAACTGAAGCCAAGACCGTGACGAATGCGTAGATCTCCCGCGTTGCCTTGTACCCATATGTAATCGGTTGTGATGCCGCATAATGCAGATCCTACTATGATCACGCAGCAGAGACTTACGGCAAGAAGACAGCATTTAGCGATCATTCGCAAGCTTTCTTTGCGTGCGGAAACGATGAAAGCAGCAAGGAAAAAGATGTTTATCGTATCGGTGATAAGTGCTTCAGCAGCTCCAAAAACCACTATTAAACAGCAAATAAGATACGTTTTACGCGCGGTTCTTTCTTTATAGGTCAATTCGGACAAGAGAAGAAGAATCATCGAAACTATAGAGATGGCAGTGAATACAGGGCCGCCAAGATAAGCAATAAGCATGGAGCGTCGCAGTACGATGATCGCAATAGCAAGAAATAGGGAGCAAAAATATAAAGAGCTAGAAAAAGAGGGTATCTCAAAAAACGCACAGCTTTTGCGATAAAGCATCCGTGTTTTATGTGCGATAGACTCCATAGTTTTCTTAAATCGATGTACAGCTTTTCTCATTCAGAAAAAGCTATTGCAGAATCAACCTTTCTTGTATCGCGTTGTAAGCCTGATTATACAGGCATTTTCCTGCTAGTACGATCTTGGCAATATAAGATGCACCTTTATTCTTGGGTGTCGAGCGTAGGGTCTTTTTCTTTGTGAAGCTTCTTTTTGATAAGCGAAATCAACGTAATTCCACTTGGCCACAGCAAGAGCATGAAGAGATTCGATTGAAGCCTTAACGTCTGATCGTCGATCGTTTGATGAATGGCCAATATCGTAAAGATAATGACAAGCACGATTTCTTCACGCTTTAAAGCGCGTTTTGCTGCCATAGTGTACGCAGCTAGATATACAACCAAGAACACAACACCAAAACGGAGAGCGACCTGCACATAGAGGTTGTCGATATAGAAATAAGGTGTTTTGAGGGCATCAGGGTTAAATGAAATGCTGCCCGCCCCGTGCATGGCTATCTTTTGGCCAAAAGGAAGCAGGCCGTATCGCTGGAGCCCCTCGTATGAAAGGTTAAGGCGGCCGCCAAGCATATTGTTGATAGGGTCGAGCATCATGGTTAGCTCCTGTGAGCTGGCAATGATCAAGCTTACTCCAGCTAGGACGACAAAACTCCAAGTAAGGAGTGGCGATATCTTTCGGAACAACGTATTGAGAGATGAACGGGAGTAAAGGAAGCAGAGCAGAATTGTGCTGACAGATAGTATGAAAGACAATCTCGCGTTAGCAAAAAGATACATGAGGAAGTTTAGAAAAAGTAGCACTGCATATACGATAAGATAATTTCGTTTTCGGTTGAGGAATAATGCTAGACAGGTAAAACTGAAAAGTATTGATGCAGGGAAAAGCGGGTATTTGAATCCTAGGCAGTAGCCAGCGTGACCTATGGATAAATATACATTGGGAATTATCCCTATCAGCGATGAACCGATGATGCCAACCAAGAGAATAGCAAGATTGACCAGCGCAACTTTCGCGATCAAAGAAAACCGAACATTCCGAGCGCAGAATATGAGAAGCAATGCGTATTGAGGGAACAGTCCCGATCCACCAATATTCCTTACAACTATTGCATAAAGAGCTACAAGAATGATCGAGGAAATGAGGAAGCCAAAAACGTATTCATTAGTCAGTATTTTTCGGAGCGT